>ENA-UOXB01000447-UOXB01000447.1-bioreactor-metagenome-genome-assembly--contig:-NODE-447-length-29513-cov-9.146446_pt1 | contig 29513 bp, 24 predicted proteins | sample MGYA00238158_ERZ761615 | MGnify/ENA primary metagenome ERZ761615 (study PRJEB28904, sample SAMN06267902) | bioreactor metagenome | isolation source: Joint BioEnergy Institute, California, USA | place...
TGTCTTCAACCTTAATGGCACCAAACGCCAGTAAGTTACGAATAATACGCGACTCCAATGGATCAATTTGCCCTGACTCTTCACCAATACTGGCAAGTGCAGCAAACTCACGACGGCTAAACGCTTGAGGCTCTTTGCCACGCACAAGCAATTTTGTCAGTCGCTCTGAAATCCAAATCAAAGGATATAGCAGTAAAATAATACCTCGGACAAAGTAAGCGACAACGCCACTTATTTGACGCCAATACATGGTTCCTAATGTTTTTGGAATAATCTCAGATAAAAATAAAATCGCCAAGGTCATAAACGCAGAAAACAACCCAAACCACGCACTACCAAATACAATTGTGGCTTGCGCACCCGCTCCAATGGACCCCAATGTATGAGCCACTGTATTCAAAGTCAAAATAGCGGCCAAAGACTGATCGATATTGTCAACCTTCAGACGTCTTAGCATATTTGCTTTTTTTGGATTATGCTCTTGAATATCAGCAATGTACGACGGTGTCATACTCAATAATGCTGCTTCTGATAAAGAGCAAACAAACGAGATACCGATAGCGATGACCACAAAAAATATCAGTAAAAATATACTTGTGACCGTTGGGTCTGCTATTGCATCTGTCGCTACCGCACCTGCTGCAAAAGAAGAATAAGGCACTAGCAACATCAAAGATGCTATTAGCGCTGTTATACCAGAAACTGACTGATAACGACTAAGCCGCATGGGATGACGTATCGTCGGAGGAGGTTTGGCAGACGCTTTTTTATGAGCGCGTGAACGACGTAAACGAGGTATAAACATAAGAGTGTTAAACAAGTTAGGGGACCTAAACAGAAAAAAGGAAAAGGGATATAATAAGTAAGTTAAATCAGACAACAAAATCACTTGTCAAAATAGGTCAAGATATCTGTAAAAACAATGACCAATAGCCGCTCAAAAAAGATTTGTGACTTCATACTAGAACTTTATCACATCTCAGTAGATTGCATGCTAAATACAAGTAATTATTACCATTTGATAGTAGCATTGATGATAGCATTTCACAATAAGTCGCTATTTTTGAGCTTTGATTTTTTAACGTTTCTTATCATATAGCCTTACCTATTAGTCATCAAATACTTAGAATTTGATATACTTTCAAAAATTTGGCAGCACTGTCTAGGTAGAATTACTGATTGGCAGGGCAAGTATGAATTATCAGTATACTGTTAACTCAATAAAAACGTACTTCGCCTATGATTAACAGTTACCAAGACTGAGATTTTTTGTTACTATGCGTTTAATTTTATTATTATCTATGACTTACTGAGAGAAATTATGTTTTTATTCATTCAAGCCGCTCATGCTGCTGAAACTGCTGGTGCAGCATCGTTATTCGGTCAGATCCTATTACCAGTCGCTTTCTTTGCCATTTTTTACTTCTTGGTGATTCGTCCACAATCTAAGCGCACCAAAGAGCATCGTGCGATGGTCAATGCATTAACGGTTGGCAGCGAAATCATCTTTGCTGGTGGCTTGATGGGTCGTATTAAAGCGATAGAAGGCGACTATGCTGTCGTAAGCTTAAACAACAACACTGATGTAAAAGTACAACGTGCTTCTGTTATTTCAGTATTGCCTGCTGGCACGATCGAAAGCGTTTAATCATCAATAGTATTTTATTGATGGTGATTTGATGGTCGTATTATCAGTATGTGCAATGATTCAAAATGACCGTAGATGATTTACGGTCATTTTTTGCTATAAAACAGAGATTTAAATCGAATTTGTAGACTTAGAACGATCCGTCCTTACTCTGTTGAGTGACTGTTTTTATAGATCGTATCTGTTATATTTTTAATGACTATATAAAGATACGACTGTATCATTTGCCTTTCTGTTTTACGTTTTATTATTATCGCGGATGATTGCAATGGTATTGAATAAATAATGCTTAACATAGTATTTGACCATTGTTATCGCTAACTTCCCATCTGCTAACTTGTGGCTCATGTCGCCAGTTGTTTATCAACTTAAAGAAGTGATTATGCAATATCCCGCTTGGAAATACTTACTTATTACCGTCGTGCTAATCATTGCCGGTCTATATGCTGCTCCTAACTTATACCCTGACGAACCTGCTGTGCAGATTACTAGTGCGGCAGCAGGTACACAGCTGTCTGAAGGTATTTTGACCCAGTCTCAAAGCTTACTTGAGGAGGCAGGTCTTGAAAACCATAATGGCACATTTGAGGACAACAGTGCACTGGTGCGTCTCAACAATCCAGTCGATCAGCTGAAAGCTCAAGAAGTACTACGTCAAAAATTGGGCGAAGACTACGTGGTCGCGCTGAATTTAGCGCAGACTACCCCGCAATGGCTACGTGATATTGGTGCAAGACCAATGAAGCTTGGCCTTGATTTACGCGGCGGTGTACGTTTTGTACTAGAAGTCGATATGGATAAAGCGCTCGAACAACGCTTGAATAGTGCCAGTCGTGATGTGCGTCGTGACCTACGTGCTGAAAAGGTTGCAATTAAAGGTATTAAGACTGAAAGTCAAAGCATAGTATTGCATTTTGCTGATACAGATGCGCGTAACCGTGCACAGAACGTTCTACAAAGCTCGATGGGTAGTACATTTAGTTTACAATCCTCTATTGATGCTCAAGGCCCTGCTTTAATCTTAGCATATAATGAAGCTACGCTTGATGAGATCAATAGCTATGCAGTCAATCAAAACTTAACGACCCTACGCAACCGTATTGCCGAGCTTGGCGTTACAGAAGCCTTGGTACAGTCACAAGGTGCCAGTCGTATTGTAGTAGAGCTACCAGGTGTACAAGATACAGCTGAAGCTAAGCGTGTTCTTGGCCGTACCGCAAACCTTGAGTTCCGTATGGTCGCCGAAAACAGTGAAAACTACACTGGTGGGATTCCTCCAGCGGGTACTGAAGCGTTCCCATTTGAAACCCTAGATGGCCCACCTGTACTGTTACAGCGCCAAGCAATTGTCACTGGTGATAAAGTCACCAACGCTCAAACAGGTGTTGATGAAAACGGTTCTCCTGAAGTTAGCATCACGTTAGATAGTGCGGGCGGCAAGCTGATGCAAAACGCCACGCGTACTGCAGTCGGTAAGCAGATGGCAGTATTGTTTATCGAAAATAAGCAAAGAATTACTTATGAAGAAGATCCAGCAACTGGAGAAACTGTCGAAGTAAGAACGCCTTACGCCGAAACTAAAGTCATTAACCGCGCCAATATTCAAGCGGTGCTTGGCTCTTCTTTCCGAATTACTGGTTTGGATAGTACTGCTGAAGCAGCAGAACTTGCACTTTTATTACGTTCAGGGGCACTTGCTGCACCAATGTACTTTGTAGAAGAGCGCACTATTGGTCCATCATTAGGTCAAGAGAATATTGATAAAGGTCTATTTTCTACTCAGATCGGTTATCTATTAGTCTTTGCCTTTATGATTATTTTCTACCGTCTGTTTGGTGTAATTGCTAACGTGGCACTTGCTGTGAACGTCATTATCATCATTGCCATTATGTCGATCTTAGGCTCATCACTAACGTTACCTGGTATCGCTGGTATTGTTTTAACCATCGGTATGGCAGTTGATGCCAACGTACTGATTTTTGAGCGAATACGAGAAGAACTTGCAAATGGAGTACGGCCAAAGTCCGCCATCGTAGCAGGTTTTGATCGAGCCTTTAGTAGTATTTTCGATGCCAACATCACTACCCTATTAATTGCTTTTATCCTATTTGCCATTGGTACGGGTCCGATTAAAGGCTTTGCGGTTACATTGGCTATTGGTATTGTCAGCTCGCTATTTACCGCTATTATGGTGACGCGTGCGCTGGTACAAATTGCTTATGGTAAGCGTAAATCTATCAAACGTTTGAGCATCGGTTAGGAGAATATTATGACGATTGATAAGAATAATCCTTTAGAACAACAAAACAATCCAGATCGAGACGGTTCAAATGGCTCGAATGTTGACGCAAGCACACGTCGCCGTAAAAAACCACGTCGCAACGGCAAAGGTAGCAATACCCAAACCAACAATTTTACTGCCGAGTCAACGACAAGCAAGTCTCGTCGCAGTGGTAAAGGTAGCGAAAAAGACAGTAAGGCATTGGCAACTCAGGTAACTGATCCAAACTTACCGTCAAGTGACGCTGCCGATGATGCAGCTGCAGCTGCTGAAGGTGGTATCAAAGCGGTAGGTGATCAGCGTATCATTCCATTTCTGAAGATAGAAAAGCCAATGATATTTCTATCTTTGTTTCTTGTGATTGGTAGTATTATTGCGATTGCAGTCAATGGCTTGAACTTGGGTCTTGATTTTACTGGCGGCGTCTCAGCAGATGTACGTTATGAGCAGCCCGTCGAGCAGGTTGAAGTGGTACAATCATTGGCTGATAATGGTTTTGATGATGCAGTAGTACAGTATCTCGGCACTCGAGAAGAGCTATTGATTCGCCTTCCTCCCCAATCGGATAGCGTTGATGGATTGAATGCTAGCCTTAACGAAGCGCTGTCTCTACCTAATAATGACGTCGAAATCAGTAATGTTAATATTATTGGTAGCCAAGTTGGTAATGAAATTTACCTAAACTCAGTTATGTCACTCGTGTTGGCGTTGGTATGTATGTTGGGCTATGTTGCCTTACGTTTCCAGTTCAAACTCGCTCTTGGCGCCGTACTATCGCTGTTTCATGATGCTATCGTAACCATTGGTGTCTTTGCCCTATTTGGTTTTCCTTTCGACTTAACCGTTTTGGCAGCTGTCTTGGCATTGGTCGGTTACTCTATCAATGATACGATTGTCGTGTATGACCGTATCCGTGAGAATTTCCGTCGTGTCCGCGGTATCACACCGCGTCAGACTATTGACTTGTCATTGACAGAGACACTACGTCGTACCATTATGACGATCTCTACCGTGTTATTGGTGGTTTTAGCAATGTTGTTCCTAGGCGGGGAAGGCTTGTTCTGGTTCTCAGTGGCATTGTTTATCGGGTTATTGGCGGGTACTTACTCATCAACTTATATTGCCAGCTCAATCCCATTACGTATGGGTCTGTCTCGCGATGATTTCATTGTCAAAGTAAAACCAGAGTTCGAAGAAGAAATTGTTACTTTTAATGATCCAAAAATGTTTGAGCAAGAAAAAATTTAACACTCTCAATATTTAGCTGATTGCAAAAAAATGACTGTTAAATCGAAGCACCTGACTCATGAATAATGGGTCTAGGTGCTTTTATCTTTATGGCTATTTTTTTAATTATCAAACATGCTATGGCGATCTGGTGATTTGATTAACTGACAACCTTGATTAACTAACCGCACTCTCTTTATTACCTAAATATAAACGAGCCGCAAATGTCCATTACTACACCGCCCTCTAGTACGATGCCACCGATTGATACCAGATATGCGCGGATCATTGCTATTGCTTTGCCAGTATTATTGGCCAACTTAGCCATGCCACTACAAAGTGTGATCGATACGGCAATCGTCGGTAACATGAATGAAACTGCCAAACTTGCTGGGATGGGTCTCGCCATACAATTGCTGTCCTTATTACTCGTCAGCTTTAACTTTTTGCAATACGCCTCCTCTGGACTGTCGGCTCAAGCAATTGGACAACTGGCTGGTCATAGTAATGGCTCTGTCCAAGAGACAAATGATTCATCAAACATAATTCCATCGCCTCTACTTTCTATCTTACAGCGTGCCTTACTATTAGCATTTGTCATTGGCGCTATTTTACTATTGGCAAAGCCTTGGATCATTGACTTTGGTTTACAAGCATTATCAGCAAATCCTGAAAGTGGTCTTGCTGCAAAAACCTATTTGGATGTAAGATTTTGGGGTGTGATAGCTGAATTGATGAACTTTGCTTTTATCGGTTGGTTTGCAGGCCAAGGTAAAACACGTTATATGCTGTATCAACAAGGTTTTATTGCCATACTAAATATTATTTTAACCCTATTTTTTGTGTTTGGTCTGCAAATGGGCTTGGTTGGTGTGGCATTGGGTACTACTATTGCGTTTTGGTCAGGTGTTCTACTAGCACTATGGCTAAGCCGTCAACATTTAGGAATATCTTGGATAGAATTGTTTCAAGCTGATGCTAAGTATTTTACCAAGGAGAAGATACTTAGGCTATTTTCTCTGAATAAAGATATTTTTATTCGCACTCTCATCTTGACTCTTAGTTTTGCTTGGATCACCCGACTATCAGCCCAAAGTGGAGATGTCATACTGGCAGCCAATGCTATCTTACTTCAAGTGCTTAGCATCTCCGCTTTTGCCCTTGATGGCGTAGCGGTATCTGCTGAAACTTTGAGCGGACAAGCAGCAGGACGGCGAGACTGGCCACGTTTTCGCCTTATTGTTAAGCGAACGGGAATTGTTAGCTATGGACTTGCTATAATTCTAAGCACCATATGGTGGCTTTTGATGCCAACTTATTTACAATTGATGACCAATATTGACGCCGTTTTTGCCCTTGCTAATGACTATCGTCTGTACGCTGTCTTGCTACCGCTCGTGGGTGTGGGAGCATATTGGCTAGATGGTATATTTTTTGGCTTAACGGCTGGTAGTGTGATTCGCAATGCCGCCTTAATACTTGCTGCCATCTTCTTCCCATTAAGCTGGTTACTGTATCAACAATGGGATATGACAGGTATTTGGCTGAGCGTATGGTGTCTCCTACTACTAAGACTCTTTATTTTGGGTATCTTTTTATATCGTGCTCACCAGACAGGCAGCTATGAAAAGCTACAGCCCACTGTGTGATATTTGCTTAATAAACATGGTCTTGTCTAAATGAATTTTTTAATTCAGTATTTTTGATAATGCTTAATTTTTGATGAACCAATTTAACAACCAAAGAATAATAGTAAAAAACTAGGATGTTACGTGACGACTCGCTCAAATGAATTAAATCAACCGTTTGAAACCAACTATGATTGGGTTGAAGGCTTTAAAAAAAGTCTGCCAGTAGCCATGGGGTATTTACCCGCAGGCATCGCTTTTGGCGTACTGGCGCAAGTTGCTGGTATCCCTATATGGGCAGTAATGATGCTCAGTATCGTTTTGTATGCTGGTGCAGCTCAGTATGCTTGCTTACCTATGCTAAGCGCTGGTTTGCCGATTGGTAACATCGCCACCAATATTGCCGCCATCAACTTGCGCCATGTGTTCTATGGTATGCCGTTACTGAATTACTTACCCAAGCAAAAGCTTGCCAAAGTCTATTGTTTATTTGCATTGACTGACGAGACTTTCTCAGTCATAACCAGCCTACCTAACGAATCAAAACAGGCGTTGATGTTGCCCATAAGTCTGTTTAATCAAAGTTGGTGGGTGTTGGCAAGCTTGGTTGGCGTAATAATTGGAGGTGCGCTTAGTGACTTGGTGCCACACTTAGATTTTGCATTGGTTTGTTTGTTTGCCATTTTGGCTTATGAGCAGTTTCAAAGCATCAAACGCTATTTCCCTATTGTTATTGCTGTCGTTTCTTTAGCCATTGCCTCTTTATTTACGAGTAATTGGTTATTACTGGTGGCTATCACCATTTGTATGGTGATGATTTTAGTACGTGGTATTTGGACACAGCACAATGTAACAGGAGGAACTCATGAGTAGTAGTTATCTTATTTTTGCTACTTTTGCGATGGCGGCTGTTACTTTTGTCACTCGTGCATTGCCTGCTTTGATACCAAAAAAACTTCTAGATACGCCTTGGCTGCATCGGTTGAATGAGAGTCTACCCCTTTCTGTTATGGTACTACTTATTTTAACCAGTCTCTCTTATCAAGGCTTGTCTGCTACTACTGGTATCAATAGTGCAGAGTTACACTTATTGATGGCACAAGTTGGTGCTCTATTTTTGGTCTTACTCGTTTATCATGTTAGCCGTCAATTGCTGGTCAGCATGGTCGTTGGTATTGCGGCAATCAATGGTCTATTATGGGTGTTTACTCATTTTTTAAGCTAAGCATCATCTCATATTGAATACTTTAATGAAGTCAGTTAATCTCAGCTTGTATTAAGTAAAGCATCAGTTAAAGTATGAAGCGTAGCTTAGTCATATTTTGGACAAAAAAAAAGCTGCACTCTAATGAAAATGCAGCTTTTTTTGGAATTATTTTCTAGCTAGAACTATTTACATCTCTTCAACACCTGTCATATCGACTGGTGTATCAGCGACTATTTGTACGCCTTTTTTACCTGTTTTGGCAGTATCACTACGCTGTTTTTGTAGATGATCAAGGTAGGCTTCATTGATTTGACCCGTGATATAACAACCATTAAAGACGGCACAATCAAAGCCTTCCACTCTGCTGTGCTTGGTGTCTTTGACGGCATCAATCAAATCGTCTAAGTCTTGGAAAATTAGACGATCAGCACCAATAATGTCTCGTACCTCTTCTGTGGTATGACCTGACGCAATCAGCTCACTACGCACAGGCATATCAATACCATAGACATTTGGGTATTTTACTGGTGGCGCTGCACTTGCAAAGAATACTTTATTCGCACCCGCGTCTCGAGCCATTTGAATAATCTCATGACACGTCGTACCACGAACGATAGAATCATCTACCAACAACACGTTTTTACCTTTGAATTCTAACGGTACCGCACTGAGCTTTTGACGAACTGACTTTTTGCGTTGCTGCTGGCCTGGCATGATAAACGTACGACCGATATAGCGGTTTTTCATAAACCCTTCACGGTATTTAACATTCATCTTCAGCGCCAACTCCATCGCAGAAGTGCGCGACGTATCTGGAATGGGAATGACGACATCGATATCGTGATCTTCACCCCATTCAGCCAAAATTTTATCTGCCAGTTTTTCACCCATGCGTAGGCGTGACTTATAAACAGAGATATTGTCCATGATTGAATCTGGACGAGCAAAATAAACATATTCAAAGATACAAGGTGTGTATTCTTTTGGCTCTACACATTGATGCGTATGAAGCTTATGGTCTAAATCGATAAAAATGGCTTCCCCTGGCTTCACATCACGAATAATGCTAAAGCCTGAACCTGTCAATGCGACTGACTCTGAGGCAACCATATACTCAGTGCCACCATTTTCTGCCATACGTTTACCAAAGATAAGCGGACGAATACCATTCGGGTCACGAAAAGCCAATAAGCCATGACCGGTAATCAAAGCCACTACTCCATAAGCGCCTTCACAGCGACTATAGACAGCTTTTACTGCTTCAAAAATATCATCAGCTGTTGGATTGGTTTTACCCAAATTTTGCATTTCATGAGCAAGTACGTTTAGTAATACTTCAGAATCTGAGTCAGTATTGAGATGGCGACGATCTTCAATATACAGTGATTTAGCCAAGCTCTCAGCGTTGGTCAAGTTACCATTGTGAGCAAGCGTGATGCCATAAGGCGAGTTAACATAAAATGGCTGAGCTTCAGCACTACTAGACGTACCCGCGGTTGGATAACGTACATGACCGATACCAAACTTACCAACCAATTTCATCATATGATGATTCATGAAGACGTCACGAACCATACCATTTTCTTTACGTAGATAAAGTCGTCCATCCTGCAAAGTAACGATACCTGCTGCGTCTTGGCCGCGATGCTGTAGCATCGTTAAACCATCATAAAGAATCTGATTGACTGGCTCATGAGCTGCAACCCCAATGACTCCACACATAGTTATATCCTATTTTGACCCATACATTAGTATTACAATAACGGTAATTTTTGACAGCACGCTAGTAAATATTTGAGCTGTCAGTCACCGCTGACCTGATGATGTTAAACGTTTAAAAAGTATATATATCTTTGATTGTTAGAAAAATGAGCTATCGATACTTTATCTATCGTCATTTATGTAGCCTAAATGCTATCAAATAATTTTTTATCAAGGATAGGTTACAAAGACGAGGTTGATGTTATAGAGGCTATAAAAAGCTGAAACCATAAGGTATGAGTATTTGACTCATGAGGACGAAAATTCGAAGTATAACAATTATGACTGGTTGATTTGATCCCAAGCCATACCAAACACATTTGACACAAGCTCTCTGCCCATCGGTGCATAAGGTAATAACTCAGGCGCAAGAACTGAAGTTTGCCATTGCGGCATTTGTACCAATAAGGGCGCACTGACACTAAGGACAACCAATATCATCAGCACGTTTTTGGCAGCACCCAATACGCCGCCTGCCATTTTATCAAAAATACCCAAGCGCAAGGTTTTTAGCACACCTGAAAACACAAACGCGACCAAATGCATGATAGCCAATATGATAATTACCACTAGTAAAAATGCCAGCGCCAACTGTAACACAGGGTTTTGCACAACTCCTGATAATTGAGGCGACACCGCACTTGCTAAACGCGTAGCAGCAATAAAGGCGATAAACCAGCCTGCCAAACCAACGGCTGTTTTAATCAGTCCTACTTGAAAGCCGCGCCATAAGCCAATCAAGACAACAACAGCAATCACGATATCTAGACCACTCATGTGTTACGCCTCATACTTTATTCATGTTTGTTGGGGTTTGTTCAGGTTCTATAACGTCATAGATGGTTAAAAGCGCATTCAAGAGCCAATATTTTCAAGTAAATAACGAGGCCTTCATTGCACCCTAACCTTCCATAGCGTCGTAATAGCCACCGATTGCTTGAATACAGGATTGTACCAGCCCAGGACCACGGTAAATAAGCCCTGTATAAAGCTGTACCATATCCGCACCTGCCTCTATTTTTTTGACGGCTTTGGCACCACTATCAATACCGCCAACACCGATCAAAGTGACTTTATCACCCAACTGATCAGAGAACTGTTGTAAAATCTGGGTACTAATGTGGCTCACTGGTCGACCTGATAATCCGCCCATTTGATCACCATCTTGTAAATCTTCAACCCCCACACGGCTCAACGTCGTATTGGTCGCAATCAAACCGTCTATTTCGAAATCTAGTAGCTGCTGTGAGATGTAATCGACTTGCATAGGCTCTAGATCAGGTGCAACTTTGAGTACCAAAGGCACATAAAAGCCGTATTCGGTTGCCAGCTGACTGTGACGATTTTTAATCGTATCCAATAGCTGAGTTAAGGCATCTCCACTTTGTAGATCGCGTAAATTCTTCGTGTTAGGAGAAGAGATATTCACCGTGATATAAGAAGCATGCGGATAAGCACGTTCTAAACAATAAACATAATCATCTGCTGCTTGCTCTACTGGTGTATCGGCGTTTTTGCCAATATTGATACCAATATTGCCTTTATATTTACAGCGTTTGACATTTTCGACCAGATAATCGATACCTTGGTTATTAAACCCCATACGATTGATGATAGCATCAGCTTGTTTTATTCTGAACAATCTCGGCTTATCATTCCCTACTTGAGGACGCGGCGTAACCGTACCGACTTCTATAAAACCAAATCCCAGTTCCGCAAGGGCATCAATGTAATCACCATTTTTGTCCAGTCCTGCCGCTAAGCCAACTGGATTCGAAAACTGCAACCCCATACAATCGGTTGGTTGCATTGATTGACCATATACCAGCCCTAAGACACGGGCTTTATGAGCTTTGTCTAATAAAGACAAAGTCATCTCATGGGCATGTTCTGGATCCATATTAAACAAAAAAGGGCGAAGTAAGGCATAAGACATAGTAATGACAGACCCTGCTCGAAAGACATAGTGGATGAAAAGTGCTGATAAAATCAAGCGCTGCGATTATATCAGCTTAACAGAAATAAGAGCAAAGTTTCATGCGCTAATTTTTCAGATTTACCTCTTAGCAATCCATAAATCAATTATTACTAATTAATTAGGAGTAGTCACTAAACGTGATTGCTATTCAATGAATTTTGAATGAGACCTAAGGCACAGGACGATTATCCGTTAATGCGATCCACCCTCGAATGACGCGATAAAGATGCCAAATAAAGGTAAAGGTCATAATAAGAAGACCAAAAGCAGCTAAGAGCACAGAACCAATAGCAATGTTTCCACTGTCTGCCAATACACTCACACCTACACCGCCCAAAGCAAACACAATAATAATAATGCCTAAGAAAAACCAGACGATACTGTACCAAAAGGTTTTGATTTGCCAATCGAAATGCGTGGCAAGCCAAGACCCCTCTGCATCATGGCGCTTCACATAGTTCATGACAATCGGCACAATCCAAAGCAAACCTGCCGTAAAATAGCTGATGACATACAAAAAATAAGTAACGTGATTATAAGTGATTAAAGAACGGCGCTTATTGTCGCTCATCATGCTGTGTTTTCCTCGTTGGGCAATATTGTGATCAGACATTGTATCAACAGAATCATGGTAATGGTGGTCAGCAGTACGAGTTTTTTGACGCACAGCATCATCAGGTTTGCGCTCAGAAGAATGATTCATTGTAATTATCCCTATCTGACAGTGACTAATCATTATTTGATTGTGTCAGAGCAGTGGTTTTTCAATATCAGCAACTATGCGAGTAATAAGCGCTAAACAGCTTCGGTTATCAGCCATCACAGTAGTATATCATTGTATAGTTAATCCTAAATAAAAAAGGTACGACAATGATCATGTATTGCCAACGACATATTTTTGTAGCCTCTGTCTGCGAAGGCATAGCAAGCAATAAAATATGACGTTGGCAGCACTGCTTTGGTTTTATATTGGATTGACTATAGGAAAAGGCTAGAGAGACAGCCGTTTATAGGGCAACTGTTGCTTGTACCTGAATGGACTTATTAGCGGGATCTTGTTGCATGGATAATTGAGTGAACTGCCAACCTTGCTGCTCAAGCTTACCAAGTGCTGTACTAACCACTGCTTGACTGCCATGAGTAAAGCTCAATTGAACAGCATCGCCAGCTGCCACTACTTGAGCGTTTGTAATACCGGCACTATTTAACACTGTACTCACACTATTAGCAGGTGGCAATGCCTCACCATCAGGCGTGTTGGCCTGCATTGCATTGCTATCGATATTACCAGCTTGTGCGCGCAGCCAAAAATAATCAGCTACCTCCTCCTGATAGCCACTCTTGCTATCACTTGCCGCTTGGTGAATGCTATAACCGCCATAGCCACCCACAAATAATAATAAAAATGTAGACAATATGATTAATGCCAACTGATCACGTGGAGATAATGACTGCCAGCGCGTTGACAAAACATTTTGAAAGTTATTCATGCGCTTTGATAATGCATGCGTTTCTATACTGCTACTGAATGCAGGATTGACGTTATTACGTTTGCTACGGCGTAGTAATCTTTTCATTGTTTGACCTTGTTTGCCATGGCTAATAGAGATTATGATGCCGCCGTATTTGCTTGCGTATCGTTATTTTCTATCACGCTTACCGTGATTTGACCACTAAACTGCCCTTGCTCATTGCCGCTCACTTGCGCAAGCTTGGCGCTTAACCCTTGTGCCGTCAGTGTGCTTGTAAATGTATCCAAACTAGTACGGTCAGGCGCTATCAAGGTAAAGCTGAGTGATGAAGGCTGCATCACCAGTGCTTGTGCATGCAAGGAAGACTGTTTGATAAGAGGTGATATGCGAGCCAATGCAGCCATGTGCGAATCAGGCGCTTGGCTGTCACTACGCAATTTTGGTTGCAATTGTACTTGTAGCTTTGTACGAGTGCTCAAAGGCTCATCAGCAAACCACGATTGGTACTGCTTAGCAATCTCACTCTTGGTTGCGATAGCTGCATTATTATATTGATACCATTGCACACCATCCGTCGCCATCTGTAGTACCAATGCACTCAGCGCGACCATCATGGCCACTCGCAAATAAGGTGACAATTGTGAATCTGTGGACTTGATGAAGAAGTTTAGCGCATGACGATCAGGGTTTTCAATGGGTTTTGGCGTCGTTGTCAGTGTGGTCAATAACAATTGATGTTCAGTAATCGTTGCTAAGGTTTGTGCCATAAAATCAGTTGGCATGGACGATGTTGGCGTTGACGACTTTTGCAGTCCAATGTCATGAGATGCAATAGAGTCACCAAATGTATCCGTAAGAGGATTACTGTTGAAGAGCGTTGACGTGTCTTCAAAAGACGCTATGGGCGATAATACGTTGACTTCACTAAGATGCGGGAAACGCTCAAAAATCAATGGCAAATAGCTGACCGCCATACCTTGACGTAAAGATTGACGCAGCAGCATGGTTTGAGTGTCTTGATATAACGTCACTTGCTGTCCTGCCCCCTCTTCTGGCGTTGGCAGCAATAAAAAATCAGGGAGTAGCGCTGTGATGGTCATGCCAGCAAGTTTGGTACTTTGCTGCCACGACTCGATATCATTTTGTGACAACGCATAAAGTTGATGACGATCGGCATGACTGATTTGTCGAATGGCCAATTGTTCAACTGGGGTCAATGACATCTCTTCAAATAGATACTGCTTACCACTAATGCCCAGTTGTTTAAGTTGGGCAGCCGTAAACTCCGTATCGACTTGTAATAGATGGCTTGAAGGGAAATACAAGCACAATGTTTTGTGAGCATTGTTTTTATGACTACCATAGATCGCTTGTAGCTGTTGCCACCCATCGACTGTTTGCCATTGTTGTGCATCTTCATGCCAGACAGCTAGTGGGCTATGCTGCGCTCGTAACCAAACATGTAACACTAAGCGTGTCCTTAATTATTGAAGCAATGATAGAAGGGCTATTATCAATAAGGCTGATCAGGAACAAAGCGGTCGATCTCTTTTGCCATACCGCTCATGACAAAGTCCATTTCGAACACGCGCGCTTCTGCCAGAGAAAATGACTCAGGATAATCTCCTGTCAGTAATCCAGCAATGTAGGCAACGATGGACATATGGCAGACCACCACAAGACAATCCGCTTCGATATTACCGATATCTATTAAAGCTTGGCGCGCATCATCAGAAGGCGTAATATTATTCTGTGTTGTTGACGGCACTTTTGGCGCTCTTGCTTGGAATTCAGCGAGTGTTTGCTGCGCTCTATCATAAGGGCTTACAACAAAACGATCAGGGTGATAATGAGTTGTCACGTATTCTGCGGTTTGGGCGGCTTGCTTACGTCCAAAGTCAGTCAGCTGACGGGCGCTATCAGGACGTGTTTCATCTTCTGCTTGACCATGACGTACTAGTATAATTTTCATGACAGTCCTTGTTAGATATTTTTGGGTACAAGGCATAGCTTAATTTGATTTTATTGCTGCATGATGAAATCAGATGATGCAGCATTAATCGCAATGGCTTTACTTGTGGTCAGTGTCGTCCTTATTATTTTCAGCGCTACTACTCGATGTTTTCATATGGGCAGTCAGTGCCGCATTACTATGATCATGCGCCATGACGAATTCAACATCACTACGGAAACCAGCTTCCATCAAATGTAGGGCAACCCCTAGAGCCGCTTTATCTTCATAAATGACCGCATACAGAGCGTGAGTAATAGGCATATAGATGCCTTCTTTGGTCGCTTTTTCGTGTACCTGCTGAATGGTATTAACACCCTCAGCTGTTTGACCAAGTTTTTTGACAGCAGCGTCTATGTTCATGCCACGACCGAGCATCGTACCAATGCGATAATTGCGACTCAATTCTGAGCTACAAGTGGCATATAAATCACCAACCCCTGACAACCCTAAAAAAGTGAGTGGGTTTGCACCTGCTTCGACACCGAAACGACTCATTTCTGCCAAAGCACGTGTCAGTATCATCGCTTTGGTATTTTCGCCAACATCATAGGCCGCCGCCATCCCCATCGCAATCGCGTAAATGTTTTTGAGTGCACCACCAAGCTCAACGCCTTTGACATCATCGCTGGCAAAAACTCTAAAAAATGCACTGTGCAGCGCTGCTTGTACCGCATGACGTAACGGTTCAGACTCACTAGCAATGACCGTCGCAGAAGGCATATTTTTCATAATTTCTATGGCTAAATTTGGCCCTGACATCACGCCAAAATTCACTTCTGGTAGCTCATCTTTGATGATATCGCTCATTAAGGCAAACGTGTCCTTTTCCATGCCTTTCGTTAATGAGACGATAGATTGACCACTAATAAATGGGGCAATATTTTTTAAGGTTTCTCTGAAGGCCAAACCTGGTATAGCGATAAAAACAATGTCCTTGTCTTTTACCGTTGCTGCCAAGTCATGACTATATTTTAGACGGTCATCTAGCTTATAACCCGGCAAGTATTTTTTGTTGGTCTGAGTTTTTATCATTGCCTTCACGGTACGTTTATTGCGCACCCACAGTGTGGTATCACAGCCATTTCGTGCGGCCAAGTTCGCCATTGCCGTACCAAAACTTCCGCCACCTAAAAAGGCCAATCGCAGCTTAGTAGGGTTGCTGTGAATCTCTGCCATGTTTTTTGCCACTGCTGATTCGACCGCACTAGGGTTCAGTTTTTTACGACCAAGACCGGATTTGGTCGCACGTTCGATGATACCTAGTAACAAACTGTTTTGCTTATCAGGTGTGCTCTTCTCTGTGTTATTGTCATCGTTGCCAATGTTTTTATTGCTATCATTTGGGCTGGTCATGTTCTTTTATCCATATTGACTGACTGATTATTCATAAAATGTATCATTATGTGCCTACCAAGTTTGGCTACTGCGGCTGACTGTCTTGTTAGAAGATAGTTTTACTTAGTAGACAGCGCTTAGCTATATTATGACTCAAATCGTACCAATGGCTCGATATCAATGGGTTTACGTGTGGGTTCATTTTTTGGGCTGGTACCAGTATAAACAAAAGCCGTCACATAATCATCTGACCCAACATCAAAATAAGTTTTCACAGCAGGCTCGTTACATAGCAGTCCAGTACGCCATACAGTACTAAAACCTTGGGCTTTTAGTGCCAAGATAAGGTTTTGGACAGCAGCACCCGCACTTAACATCTGCTCGAAGGGAGGAACTTTTTTATGCGCTTGTATTTTAGTGACCACAGTAATGATAAGAGGCGCTCGCAGTGGCATACTTTGGGTTTTTTTAATGTCTTTTTCAGACAACACCTCACCCTCCTTCGCCGCTTTTTCTTGAGCAGCTTCAAGCAATGCTTGCCCTAATTGATGACGAGCTTCGCCCTGCGTCACTATAAAACGCCATGGGTTCAACTTTTTGTGATCTGGCGCGGTGGCAGCACATTCGATTGCCGCTTCGATCTGGGCGCGCGTCGGTGCTGGCGCATCTAAGTTGCCCATACTGCGTCTTGAATTGATCCAACCAATCAGCGTCTCAGCAGCCAATGGTGAATCAGTAGCTGTGACGTTCTTAACGGCCAATTTTTTACCATTTTTTCCATTATCATCATTATTAGATTCGGTCATTGTCATTCCTTATTTATTATTATCTATTTCTATTTGTGTTAATACATTCATTCTTTTATACGCTAATTTTTGTCAGCGTATACATTTTTATCAAAAAAAGCTAAAACTGAACGCATCATAGACACTCAGTTTTAGCAAGGGGTTTAAAAGATCCCTATTAGGCGCCGTCTTCGACGCGGTGCGCCATCCGTAAATAATCTTCTGATTGCATTTCAAGCAAACGTGAGCGCGTACGCTCAATCTCAAATGCCAGCTTCTCACCTTGATATAGATTTAAAATCGACTGCTCTGCTCGAACCAAGAGTTTTACGCGGCGATCATAGAACTCGTCCACAAGGTAAATAAAACGACGCGTCGGATCGCGCAAATCATCATCTAATGCTGGTACTGAATTGACTAAGACGGTGTTGAACTGCTTAGCGATTTCAATAAAATCAGAGGCTGAACGCGGCTCCATACATAGATGACGGAAATCGCAAAATAAGATGTCTTCCGTACGCGCGTTAATCTTAATTTCACGGCCATTGATCGTAATCGGAGCATGACTGATTTTTTGGTTATTAGACAAACTGGCAAAACGGTTGGCAAGCCAGTGATGGTTTGCCTTGGTCAAAGGCGACTCATAAAGTTCTGCTTGTTGCAGCACACGTAAGCGATAGTCAATACCAGAGTCGATATTCATCACTGTCGTATGACGCTCAACTTCAGCAATGGCTGGCAAAAAACGGTCACGATGCAGCCCATCTTTATAAAGCCCTGACGGCTCAATGTTTGAAGTGGCAACCAATGTGATACCACGATTGAATAGCATGGTAAATAGATCGCCCAAAATCATAGCGTCAGAGACATTAGATACAAAAAATTCATCAAAACAAATGATGACGGCTTCTGCATGAATAATATCTGCGACTTTTTCTAACGGGTCACTCTCACCTTGTAGCTTATGTAGCTCTTGATGCACACGCTTCATAAAATGATGAAAATGCAGGCGCATCTTACGATCAATAGTCAAAGAATCGTAAAACATGTCCATCATCCATGTTTTACCGCGGCCCACACCGCCCCACATATACAAACCCTTTGGTGCGGTCGGCTTGGACTTTAGGAAGCTAAAAAACCCTTTTTTTTGCGGCGCAGTATTGATGAGCTGATGATAAATCTCATCAAGGTAGCTCATGGCCTTAAATTGCTGTTCATCTTGAGTAAAATCGTCCGTACTGACGGCTTGCTCGTAACGTTGCAATGGAGATAAACTCATAATACGACTCATCGTTGGATAAAATGAATATGAAAGTACTAACGTGTTTCGGCTTCATCACATCAAGACAAAGCCATCAAAAACTTTATGAAATAAAACGACTAAACGACTATACGCTAAGACGAATGAGAAAAACTACATCTCACTACCAAAGCTGTGTTTTTCTAACAAACCTTTGAGCTCTGATAGGCGACCATGAAAAAAGTGACCTGCGCCATCCACGACGCTGACCTCAATTCCTAAATGATCAGCAAATGCCTGCATGTTTTTGGGATCAATGACTTCATCTGCATTACCATAAATCTCAAACGTCTTATCAACTGGCAAACGTATATCGCTACTCTCATTTTTTTCGATAGAGGGCGCAATCAGGGCAATATTAACAATTTCAAAATCGCTTACGCCCCAGATGTGAGAGGCCTCAATTACTTGCTCAGCCACACGCGCTGTCACATAGCCACCAAAAGAAAACCCGCCAAGCCATAACTTACGAGCATTGGTTTGTTCGGCAATCCATTGTAACACGGTCATCGCATCTACCACTTCACCTTCCGCGTAATCGTGCTCGCCCGTTGATTGACCCACGCCTCGAAAGTTGAAACGTACCACATGCATCCCACTATCACGGGCAAAGCGGTACATAGTCGTCACCACTTTATTGTTCATCGTCCCATCGAATAATGGATTAGGATGACAAAGTAACGCCACGGTATCCGTGTTAGGGTCATTAGGATTGTTTTGTTGCCACAGTGCGTCGACTTCGAGCACGCCAGCAGGAGCAGGAATCAATTGCATAAAATTGCTTACTCGTTAAGAATGAATAGACCAATTATCCTAGATATGGTTTTTATTTCAAGTGATTTGCTGTGTCAGCGTGCAGCTTGTGTCAATTTTTGATAGATAGCGACAAATAAAGTCTATCAATAGTGGCAGTATCAGCACGTTTTGCATACCTTTAAACTTAACCTAGTCACAATATAAAAGATAAAATATGCAGTGGTCATGCCACACAATAACAGTCTAGACACCCAAGATAAGAATGAGTTAGATTTATAATCTATATTGAGCAAACCACCACACCTGCTTAACTTTGATAGTCAACTGACAGAAATTAGGAATCATTTATGAATACTTTGAATAAAACCGTTACATTGACGGCAACTTTAGCCGCTGCACTTGCTTTGAGTGCTTGCCAAAGTACGCCTTCATCTCCCGTTATTCAGCGTGCCAACTCGGTTTATGAAACCACTGGCATCGCAGATACTAAAGTCAAAGCACAACAAAATGCGATTGATAGTGCACAAAAAACCTGTCGAAGCAAACAAGTCATTATCGTCAATGACACCGTCAAATATAACGGGATTTTAGATGAGCGCACTGGACGTATGGTCGGTCAAGTTGGCGCGGTTGTTGGGTCCATTTTTGGTACTGGCACACCAGACTTATCACGTAAAGATGATTATGAGTACACCATTAATTTCCGTTGCCAATAAAATATATCCGTTGTCTCATTTTTCAGATAACGCCTTAGATCATCTCTGAGACTAAGACATCAAGACGACATTTTTGCTAGGACATATGTTTCGCATTGTCTTTGTTGAATGACGATAAACTTACCTATTGCCAGCAAGTTTGCATGAATTTTATTGCCGCTTGTTGGCTTTACTTTTTGTGTCCGTACTTTTGCGTTAAACTATGATCAGTTTACTATAACTCCGGCATACAGAAGACAAGTGAAAATACTAAAAATAGTAGACTGATCGAGTCCGCTTGACAAAAAATCAACTATACCCTACTTAGAGCTTTCATATTTTGGCTCACATCTACGCTCTTCTCATTTTGGTCTAATATTATGCGCAAACCCAAACTTTCAAATCTCAAACATGCTCAAGTATTAACCCCTGCCAAAGACTTGGCGACCTTGGAAGCCGAATTGGCAGAGCAAGAAGACCATCTAGAAAATACAGTATTGCGGTTAAGTGACTATTTGACCGCTGTTGACATGGTTATCAAACAAACCTTTGACCACCGTGTCTGGGTAAAAGCAGAGATTCGCAATCTGTCGAGTAAAGGCGGTCATTATTATTTTGAATTAGCAGAAAAAGATGACGATGGCAAAGTCGTAGCCAGCTGCCGTGGCAATCTGTGGCGCTTTAAAGCGGCGCGTGTTTTGGCCAAGTTTGAGCGGGCGACGGGTATGCCACTTGATCGCGATTTGACTGTTTTGCTTAAAGTCGCAGCTGGCTTTCATGCCCAATATGGCTTCTCACTCACAATCGAAGACATTGATCCTAGCTATACATTAGGCGATTTGGCACGTCAATATGCCCAGATGGTTGATCGCTTAACAGGTGAAGGGTTACTGACCCTCAATCAGCAACTCCCTGCTCCCTTTGATATCGAACACGTGCTGGTCATCGCGCCTGAAAAAGCCGCTGGATTAGGAGATTTTCAAGCGGACGCCGATCGCTTAGCCGAGGCAGGCGCTTGTCATTTTCACTACCATCACGCGACCTTTCAAGGCAATCATGCCCCTGCTGAAATACGCCAAGCCATCGTCAGTGCCCAGCAGCAATTTCAAGACACGTACGGACGCTTGCCTGATTTGTTAGTCATTATTCGTGGTGGCGGTGCGGTCGGTGATTTGGCGTATTTGAATGATTATGAGCTTGCCGCTTTGGTGGCTGAGCAGCCAGTTCCTGTCTGGGTAGGGATTGGTCATGAACGCGACAAAGTCATCTTAGATGAAGTGGCTCATACAAGCTTTGATACCCCATCAAAAGTCATCGCTGCCATTAGCAGCCACCTAGCACAGTTGATCACTCAGACGCTGCAATATCAAGCACAGATCAAACAAGCTGCCCAGCGTCAACTCAATATGGCGGAACAGCGAGCAGAGCGTCAATTAAGCCAAATACAAACGCAAACCACAGGGCAACTAACTGCTCTACAAAAAGACAGTGACTATGCGTGGCGCAGCATTCAGCAAAGTGCTCAGCGCCAAGTAAAACAAGCGGCAAGACAAACTGCTGAATTAAATACCCAGATTCAAGCCGCGGCTTACCAGCAGTTATCCATTGCTTCTACTTACAGTAACAATCAGCACGAAGCCATCATGCACCGTACTCAGCAGCAGCTGATACAAGCGCAGCGAGACAGCGAGCATCTGCGGGACATTGTGCTACTACATCGCCCTTCCCGCATACTTAAGCAAGGCTACACCTTACTTACAGATGAAAAAGACAAACAGATACTCACCAGTCGTACTCAGCTTCATACTGAACAAATGGTACACATTGTCTTGAAGGATGGCAAAGCAAAAGCACAGATCATGGATGTAAAAGCTACATAAAAAGCTGATTACCAAATATCACTAAAAATAATGACTTTGCGATATTTAGAGTCAGTTTTTTTACTTAATACTAATTACTTAACCTTAATTTTGAACATCAGGACAGATTATGACTACCCCTACTCGCAAACGCAAAAAAGCCGCCCCAAAAACCTTTAAGGCGGCTTATGATATTTTAAAAACCAATGCCACTGAGTTACAGCAACAGGACGAGCCTGATATTGACAATCTAATGACCACCGTCGAAGAATCTATTGCCGCTTATCGCGTTTGTGAGACGCGTATCAATGCAGTACAGCAAGCCTTGGACGCCGCGTTCGCTGAAGAAAACAAGACAAACAATAGCGATAGTTAAGCACGCTATTCTAGTTCATCAACCTCAAAAACTTGGCGCAAATAGGCAAGATACGTATCATTATTGATCATGGTCTTGCCAGGGCTGTCAGACAGCTTGGCAACTGGCTGCCCGTTGCATTCAACCAGCTTAAGAACGATATTAATCGGCGTGATACCCATATCATTGGTCAGATTGGTGCCGATACCGAAACTGGTCTTGATACGACCTTGGAAGTATTGATGCAGCTCCCATGCCTTTTCAAGGTTTAGACCATCACTAAAGGTGAGAATCTTGGTTTTGGGATCTATTTTTAGTTTTTCGTAATGAGCAATGGCTTTATCACCCCAAATATAGGGATCGCCACTATCATGACGCAGCCCATCAAAAAGTTTGGCAAAATACAAATCAAAATCTCGTAAAAATGCGTCCATTCCAACGACATCCGTCAGTGCAATGCCCAAATCACCGCGATATTCATGTACCCACGCTTCGAGTGCCGCTTTTTGTGAATCACGCAAACGTACATCTAATGCCTGAAACGCCTGCATAAACTCATGCGCCATCGTACCGATTGGTGTCATACCGAGCTGTTTTGCTAAATAGACATTAGAAGTACCGCCAACTATCTTCGGTTCAGCTTTGTATATTGTTTCAACCACATGCGCTTGCCACGCTTTACTGAACCGTCTACGAGTACCAAAATCAGCAACGATGAATGGTGGTCTGCTACGATCCCCTTTGGCTTGTTCTGCTGCATAATGATGTAGCAATTCAACTTTTTCATTCAGCCTACGCTGACCTTCTTCAATCACATGCTCATCTGATAAAGCACTGAAATAGAGCTCATTGACAATAGCCAGTACAAAGACTTCAAAAAACATGGCCTGAATCATCGGGCCTTCAATATCGATAAACAAACGACCTTCGCTGTCTGTACTGACCGTGATAAATCGGCGCTTAAGTTTAAATAATTCAAGATAGTCCACGAAGTCTGAGCGCATAAAACGTAGGCTGCGCAAATACTCCAATTCATCTTCTAAAAAGCGCAACTCACATAAACTGTCTAACTGTTTTTCAAGCTGCTCTTTGATATCAGCCAATGGATAGAGCGCTTCTTTATTATTGCGGCAACGAAAGCGATAGACACCATGCGTTTGTGGGAATTGATGCAGCATGGCTTGTAGCATGGTAAATTTATACAAATCATTATCAAGTAACGAAGTAATAATAGGTGTATAGGTAACGGTCATACTATGGCCTTAAAAAACAAAAGCAAGAATAAGAAATAAACGTCACCTGATACTTAAAGCGACATAATAGAACGATGAAAAAAAGCGCACAAACAATCAGCACTCAATAAACCGTTAAGTATAACGAAGTTTGCAGCTTATTTCAGAGTTCACGATTAATCGCAGCAAAATTACTACGCTTGTTTGCTATTTTTACCAACTACCATAAAAGATTTCCCATAAAAAAGACGCTAAGAGAGTTCCTAGCGTCTTTTTTATGAATAATACTGTTGCAAAGCTATTATGATTTTACCAGTTTGACCAATGGTGCATAGCCTGATTGGGGCATCACATTGACGGGAATAAATTGCAATGCACCACCATTGATGCAATAACGCAAGCCGCCGCGATCTTTTGGACCATCAGGGAATACATGACCAAGATGCGAATCCGCGACTCGAGAGCGAACCTCAGTACGCACCATATTAAATGCTTTATCTTCATGCTGAGTGATTACTTGCATGTCAATCGGCTTAGTGAAACTTGGCCAGCCACAACCGGATTGATATTTATCAGTGGATAAGAAAAGTGGCTCACCGCTTACCACATCGACATAAATCCCAGGCGCAAACAACTCATCATACTCATGACTAAACGCGCGTTCGGTTCCTGCATCTTGAGTAATATCATACTGAGCTTTCGTTAATGTATTCTTCAAAGCGCCTTTATCGAACCCAGCGTAACGCTTAGGATCTAATGCTTCAGCCACTGTATTGGCAGGAGCAAGTTTGGTAGAGGGCGTGCCTGCAGGTTTCTCATCCGCCAAACTCAAATCAACGTGACAATAGCCATTTGGATTTTTTGCCAAATAGTCCTGATGATACGCTTCAGCCAAGTAAAAATTGTCTAATGCTTCGTTTTCGACCACGACTTTTTGTTTGTATTGACTCTGCACTCGCTTGAGAGCCGCATCAATAACCGCTTTATCTTCTTTATCGGTATAATAAACGCCAGAACGATACTGTACACCGCGATCATTACCTTGCTTATTGACGCTGGTTGGGTCAACGACACGGAAGTAATATTTTAAGACCGTATCTAAATCAATTTTATCAGCATCGTAAGTAACTTTAACGGTTTCGGCATGTCCTGATCCGCGAATCACTTGCTCATAGCTTGGATTGGCAGTATTACCGTTTGCATAACCTGAGACGGCATCTACGACACCATCAACCCGCTCCATATAAGCCTCTATACCCCAAAAGCAACCGCCCGCCAGATAGATTGAGCGCGTATTGATCGCTTTGCCTTTGTCATTATAGTAGACCCCATCTTTTTGCTTGATGGTTTCGATCTTGCTGTTATTATCCATTGCTTGCGCGTTGGCAGGTTTGGCATTACCCGCTTTGAGCTCAGCAAAATCATTGTTGGCATTTTCAGCAAGCGCATAGGCTTGCTCTGCCGTTATATTGCCTTTAACCAAATGAACCAAATTACCCTTTTTATCGAGTATGGCCCAGCTTGGATACACCTGCACGCCAAGTTTGTTAATCAACTCGCCTGAAGGATCGGACAGTACAGGCAGTTTTGGATAGTCTGCTTGAACGCCTGCATACCAAGTACTAAAGTCATTGTCTTCTTTTTCGTTCAAATGACCCGGACTTGCCACAGTAATCACGTTTAGATCAGCGAACTTAGGATCAGTACGCCATTCTTCTGTTTCTGCCAACGTCCCTAAGCAAAGCGGGCACCAACTTGCCCAAAACTTTACCAAGGTTGGTTTATTAGGATCTATCACATCAGCGCCTGTATCGCCCAGACCTTTTGTCAACTGTGGCAACGCTTGTATTTGTTTAAGCATATCGGAGGGCAACATATCACGAGAAGTTTTTGTCGCACTGGTTTGCTTACCAGCGCTACTGCTCGTTTTATTGTCCGCATTGCTCATTTGACCACAAGCAACTAATATGCCTGCACTCAATACGGTCGTCATGCCAAACGTACTAGCATTTTTAAACCAACGAGACGAAGCACGTGGTGAGCCAGAAGCCAATTTATTAGCTTTCTTATGGTCTTTATTTGGAATATGTTTATTTGGCATAATATGTCCCTTCTACGAAGTCTGACGTCCATAGGTTGAGTTAGATGATACCTCATGGTCTTTTTATGCAATTTGCGAAAAAGAATAGAGTCAATCTTTTACAAAAATGGAGGCCATATATATAAATATAAGCCATCTACGAATGAAAAATATAAGAATGATATGATCACTTGATAGAAAGCTCATATATCATCAGTAGATAATAACTACATGCTTATTCGCATTAGCTTATCTTAACAGTATACATTGACAATGGAATTTACTTTAATAGTAATTAAGAGGTCACTACACTTTTTTAACAACGTAGTAATAGTGGTGATATAGAAAAATCACTACTCTAGAGTAAGCATACTTGTTGTCTCTACATGCTTATATGGAGATAAATTGAGGCAAAGACAAGGTTTTTTATAATCGGTGCTCGATAAGCATGAATATTGTTAAAATCTAATACAAGTATTTTCGCAGTACCGAATGAAAAGGATGAAATGACCACGGTTAGTTTTTAGCATGCATAAACTGTGCGACATAGTCATCGGCTGGATTGAGACGCAGCTCTTGCGGCGTACCCGTCTGTATCAAGCGCCCACCATTTAAGATGCTGATACGTTGACCGACTTTAATCGCTTCGTCAATATCATGAGTGATAAAGACAATCGTTTTATTTAGGCGCTCTTGCAGCTCCAACAGCTGGTCTTGTAACTGAGCACGAATAAGGGGATCAAGTGCAGAGAACGCTTCATCCATCAGCAAAATCGGATTGTCCGTTGCCAAAGCACGCGCTAAACCAACACGCTGCTGCATACCTCCCGATAGCTCATCAGGATAACTGCGCTCTAAGTTAGACAGCCCCACCTCATTGAGCCAGTGCCGAGCCACGTCATGACGCTCTTTGACACTCATTTTACGCACTCGTAAGCCGTAAGCAACGTTTTGAATCACAGTCATATGCGGTACTAAGCCAAAATGCTGAAAAACCATGCTGACCGTTTGCTGGCGATAGTGTTGCAGCTCTTTATCATTGAACGCCAGTACGTTGACAGCAGAGGTCGAACGTTCAGTTTCTGCTACGTTTGCCGCATCTATCTGCGTTTTTTTTGCACTCGTCATGGGCTGACGATCGTTGACAATGCTTGTTCCGTTTGCAGACACCGTTTCTTTGGTAGCATGATGTGCGTTGATAGAAGTATCTACCCATATCTTGCCACTGGTTGGATCAATCAAGCGATTGATATGACGTATTAAGGTGGATTTACCCGAACCGGATAGTCCCATGATGCAATGTAGCTCGCCTGCTTTGACCGCGAGATTGATATCATAAAGTCCCACTGAGTAGCCTGTTTGCTCTTTTACTTTGATGCTATCCATACCCTCTGCCAGTAACGCCAATGCAGACTGTGCTTGCGAGCTAGTGGCGTTATATATCTTACTGATATTTTCGAGCTGGATATGGTTCATCATTGTTCTCGCTGTTGGTATTATTTTATGAGCGTCGTTTTTGCAAATGTAACTTAACTTATTGACCTAAAATGTCTTTACCACTGATCAAATACCTAACCAACTGGGCGTCTGCCGGCTTCGATGGTTTTTTGGCGCGCACGTTTGCCTTGACCGAATGCCTGAGTGATACGGTCAATGATAATTGCTACGATAACAATGGCCGTACCTGCTTGCAAGCCTTGACCAATATTGAGCGTTTGTATCGATTGTAATACATCTTCGCCAAGACCTGGCGCCCCAATCATAGAGGCCAGCACTACCATTGCAAGAGACATCATCACTGCTTGGTTAATACCTGCCATAATGCTCGGTAACGCTTGTGGCAATTTGATCCAAATGAGTAATTGTAAATGCGTGCTACCGAATGAGCGCCCTGCCTCTACCATCTCATGGTTCACTTGCGTGATGCCGAGCATGGTCAAACGAATGAGTGGCGGCAGCGCATATATAATGGTGGCAAACAACGCGGGCACTTTACCAATACCAAATAACATCAATACCGGTATCAGATAAACAAAGCTTGGCATCGTCTGCATCACATCCAATATAGGCGTCACAATCCTGCGGAGTAACTGACTGCCAGACATGGCAATACCGATAGGGATACCAATGACCACTGTGACCAATACAGAGACAATTAGAAGCGCCAAGGTATCAATCAATGCGCCCCATAATCCGAATGCGCCAATCAAAAACAGTCCTGCACCGCATGCCAGCGCAAACCAAATTTTACGGACGCCAAACCATGCAAGTATAGTCACCAGTCCAATAATTAACCATGGCGGGATGACAGTCAGCAAACGCTCAATAGGTAGCAATAAATATGTCAATGCCATGTGACTAATCGTGCGAAACACATCACCGTAGTTTTGGACGACATTTGCTAGCGTATTGTTCAGCGGCGTCTCAAGCGACCACGAAGGGAAACTTGAAGACAAACCTAATAGATTACTGTTGGTTGCTGCATTGTCAACACTAGCGGCTCCATCCAGACTAGTACCTAACTTATTCGCAAGATTGGTAGCCGCTTCTTCAGATACCCACTGTTGCCAAACGTTTGGGTTTTCACGTAAAAATACTAACGCTTGCTCTTCGCCGCTACGCTTATTTTCGCTCATCTCCAAAATAGCGCCATTAAGCTCGTCTGAGGTAAACTGTACTTGTTTAAACACCTCTGCCAATTCAGGATTACTCTCGAGGAACGGCGTAGAGACCGCGATGCCGAGAGGTGACACAGGGAACCCAGAGACGCAATCAGCGGTACCATCTACTCGCAATAAATCTTGCCAGCAAGCATCATTGTGAGCAGGAAACGCTAATGGTGCAAAATCATACTTTGCCATCAGCCCTGTGGGCTGCCAATAATAAAATAGGAGTGGTTTATGCTGCTCAAAAGCAGAGGCAATCTCGGCATCAAGTGCCGCACCAGTACCAGGATGGGCATTGTTGAATGTACTGTCTAATCCCGTGTTTTTGAGCAGGCGGGTATTGAAAATCTCACACGTCCAACCAGAAGGACAGTTCATGAAGCGGGATTTACTTGGGTTTTCAGGATCCTTAAATAACTCAGCATATTTGGGCAGATCTTGGTAGCTGCGCAAACCAGGGTTTTCTTCTAGGACATACTTAGGCACATACCAGCCTTGGGTTGCACCGCCTTTAAGCGTGTCACCGATGACCTCGACTTTATTCTCTTCGATGGCTTGCTCCATAATTGGAGAGCGCCCTACCCACTGTTCACCGATGATTTGGATGTCATCTTGTGACAAGGCAGTCTCAAGCGCAGGGCCTGCGCCTGGCACTTCCTCAATTGTACAATCATAGCCATCTTCAGCGATATATTTGAGCACGCCAGAGATGAATTGGCCACTCTCCCACGTAAGTGCCCCAAATTTGATTGGCGACTCACAAGCGGCAGACGCTGATATGGGCAGTAACAGCATGCTCATCCACAGTACACTTAATGCAATCCATTGACGCATGCTCTGTCCTATTTATTATTATTTATATCAGTAGCAAAATGACTATTAAAGTCACAGTCTTTTGGTCGTGTCTCGCCTGCTCTCACTGTGACTCAAAACCCTCATTACTCATTCATGTTTCTATTACTTATTTATGTAGGTGTTTTTCTACACTGTTTAAGCTTATCGACAAAATGTAGCGATTTATAACGTTGATAATAAATACTTATTCACTGGTTGTTAAGGTCATATTTTGATCTGTAACACTTATAGAACACTCACTATCAACTGTCGTGGCTCGTAAATATAGAATTTTTGGCAAAAAAAATAGCACCGACTTGCGTAGATGCTATTGTGTATGGATCCATGGATTTGATACGGCTATTTTACCATCATCATTTTGATAGTTGCTTGAGAAGCA
>ENA-UOXB01000456-UOXB01000456.1-bioreactor-metagenome-genome-assembly--contig:-NODE-456-length-29049-cov-9.966752_pt1 | contig 29049 bp, 26 predicted proteins | sample MGYA00238158_ERZ761615 | MGnify/ENA primary metagenome ERZ761615 (study PRJEB28904, sample SAMN06267902) | bioreactor metagenome | isolation source: Joint BioEnergy Institute, California, USA | place...
ACTATCAGCCCGGTTGCCAAAACAGCGACTAAAATGTAAGTAATAATACGGAAAAAGCGATGAGGTAGAATATTGGAAGGCGTCTGAGAAGATTCTAGATTACTTGCTGACGGTGTCGTAAATTGAAGAACAGCCACCAAAATGATGGATAACATCGTTAATAATAAAAATAAGCTAGAAGGACTAGTAAGACCTGACAAAAATGAATCGAGCGACATTGGTATACTGTCTGCGACTGCCAACACACCTATCATCGCCACAAGAATCAGACCAACAATTAACCAATACACCCGTGCTCCTTGCTTGATAATAAGGGTAAACGATGCAATCACATATAGAGATGTGTTATCAAAAAAAATGCGTCAATACGATCTAGGCTCAAACAGCCACAACTGCTACCTCATGTAATAGCATTTCTATTTATATTGCCCTATACTGATTATACATATTGCGATAATACCTATCTGGCACTATCATCCAATATGTTCTTGTCCTCACTTTTTACTAATGACATTACTTTATATCAGTCCATCGATAAGATTGATCGGACTGTCTTTAATGATTAAAGGCGATCCCGTGCCCCAAAAACGTCTAAAAGACTTGCTGCCTACACCGGAGAAAATCCTAGAAAGTCGCACTCTAAAATTATTCGCACCCCATTTGGCAGACCCAAGATTGTGGCAATTTAATCGCCATAGTTTGAATAAGGCCGTCTATATTGGTGTACTCAGTGCCTTTTTTCCATTGCCAGGACAGATGCTATTGGCACTGATTGGCTCATTGATTTTCCGTGCCAATGTACCTATGGCGCTAGGCTTGACTTGGATTACCAATCCGCTCACGACCCTACCCGTTTTTTATGCAAGTTACTATGTGGGGGCCAAGATTCTTGATGTGCCGATGATTAGTCTACGACTGATCGGGCGGATGATTGCTGATTTTAGCTTATGGATACTATCGAATGGTGACAATCCTTTTGTGACCTATCGTGGCACCGTCTCACTTGCGGCTTTTTGTATCGGGGTCATCGTTTTAGCGATTATCACAAGTCTTATTTGCGGATTGGCATTTAAAGCAATTTGGCGTTATAAAACCGTCATTAGCTGGCAAAAACGGCAGCAGGAACCAACGGATAAGTCACCCAAAGATTGATAGCATCTCATTAATATCAAATTAGTAGAAGCCCACACAACTAACGATAATTAAAGCCTATCTGTTGTGAGCGATACTGATATGTGATCAAGTATCACTCACTCTAAACAGTAGAGCCGCTTTTTGTTTCAATCACTCTTCGTCTTTGCTGTTTTCCATTGCCACTTGAATCTCATCGGCAAGATTTGCATTCATAACAAAAACGTCAATCACCTCATCATTTTTGAGTAGTGTGTAGCGTTTACCCGTTGCACTGTCTTGCGCTTTTAGATCAAAATCAGCACCAGCCAGAGTAATGGCATCAAAAACAGGCGTTAAAATCTCTACCTGCGCGTGTCTATCAAACGTATCAAATAGCGTTGCATCCATATAAGGCTTTAATGGCTCGTTGCCTTCTTCAGCGCTGCCGAAAGCTTCAATTGGATCGTCGTTTGCGTTCATTGTATTCATCCTTATCTCATTATCAGAAATGGCGAGTGACTAATCATTCTTTTATGATGTCTTTTTCTTGTCTTGCTGATTTCACATTGCTGCGTGGCAGGTTTAATATTGTTCCCAATGACCATTACGTAGCAAAAGCTGGCGATCTGCCAATGCCGCCAGATTACGGTCATGGGTCACCATGAGTAATGCCGTTTGCATGGTATTTTGCAATTCTGATAACAGCCCAAAAACACTCTGTGCGTTATCATAATCTAAGTTACCTGTCGGCTCATCTGCCAAAATAAGCGAGGGCTTGGTCACAAGCGCACGGGCAATGGCAACACGCTGACGTTCGCCCCCCGACAGCTCACCTGGTCGATGTGCCAGTCGATGCTCAAGGCCAACACTCTCTAGGATGTCAATTGCCTGTTGACGCGCTTCATTTATCGATACTTTTGGACGCATCAGTAAAGGCATAGCAACGTTTTCAACGGCTGTAAATTCCGCCAGAAGATGGTGAAACTGATAGATGAATCCTAAATACTTGTTACGCATGGCACCACGTTCAGTTTCATTCATACTATTTAGCAATTGCCCATGAAGCCAGACTTCGCCGCTGGTTGGTGTATCAAGACCACCAAGCAAGTGTAGTAAAGTACTTTTACCCGAACCACTGGTACCAACGATAGCAATGCGTTCGCCAGGGTGAACAGTCAAATCAAGACCAGTCAATACTTGCGTACTAACTGCCCCTTCATCGTATATCTTATTGATATCTTTTGCCTCTAAAATGGCAGACATGACGCTTCCTTTATTCTATTCATACTGAGGTTGATGCCTCATCAAGTTTAATTAGCCTCTAGAAACCCAAGCCTCCCTTAAAACATGCTTATACTTTAAGGGACATTATTCATATCTTGGGCTACTAATGTTTCTAATTATTCATAACGTAGGGTTTGTGCTGGCTGGATTCTAGCTGCTCGGCGTGCTGGATAGATGGTTGCTAAGAAGCTTAAGATGAACGAAGCGCCTGTGATCAATACAACATCTAACAAACGTAACTGCGATGGCAAATAGTTAACGAAATAAGCATCAAATAAATTCAGACCAAAAGTCTGATTAATGAAGCCTAAAATATCGCTAACAGTGAGCGCAAATATTACGCCCAATATCGTGCCGGCAATCGTACCAATAACACCAATAACAACCCCTTGCACCATAAAGACCTGCGTAATCAAACGAGGAGATGCGCCAAAAGTTTTTAAAATCGCAATATCTGCTTTTTTATCAGTGACAAGCATGACTAGACTTGACACGATATTGAAGGCTGCAACCAAAATAATTAAGAATAACAGCAGGCCTACCATGGCTTTTTCCATTTGAATGGCGCCAAATAGATTGCCGTGAGTTTGCGTCCAATTATTAGGATATAAGCGTTCAGGCGCGATCGCTGCTGCTTTTTCTGATGCCATTGGCGCATTGAAGATATCATTGAGCTTCATACGCACACCCTGTGCCCCATCAGGAAGGCGTAGTAGTTTTGCAGCATCGTTCATTGGAATGAACGCCATCAAACTATCAACTTCAGGACTGATCGTATAAATACCTGTTAAGGTAAACCGTTTGAAGCGCGGTATAACGCCTGCAGGCGAAGGCGAAGCTTCTGGCAGTACCAGTGTGACTTTATCACCAAGACGTAGCCCTAATGACTGTACCATCTCTTCACCCAGCACAATGCTAAAATCGCCACTTTGTAGGGTATCGATACTGCCTTCAATCATATGATCATTGATGATTGAAACCTTTTTTTCATACTCAGGATCGACACCTGTGACCATGATTCCGGCAACCTGCCCATTTGAGGTCAGCATGCCTTGCAACTGAATAAAGGGAGCTACGGCTGCCACTTCTGGATCTTCTTTGATTTTATCAGCCAATTGCTGCCAATCACCGATGATTTCGGTTGAGACGACAGTTGCTTGCGGCACCATACCCAAGATACGGGTTTTGAGTTCACGATCAAAACCATTCATGACCGACAGCACCGTTATTAATACAGCCACTCCCAGCGTCAAACCAATCATCGAGATGAGTGATATAAAGGAGATAAAACGGTTACTGCGTTCTGCTCGGGTGTATCGTAAGCCAATAAATAACGCTAAAGGACGAAACATATTCAAACTCTTTATCTTATCTACGTGCGACTTTATATATGTTATAAAATGAGCCATATCAAATGCACCATGCGCTTGCATTTGTCATACTCACATACAAATCGAACACAAAAACAGGGTTTAAGGCAGCTCAAGGACAGCTGTCAAAAGGGAGCTAGTTTGACACAATTTGTCGGATATGTGCCACTCATTAGAGAAAATTGAGTATATTTTCTGATAAAAATTTGGGTTTTGTTACTATTTTTAATGAAGGACTTGCTATTACTTGCGTCAATACCTATATATTGTATGCTAAGGACAATTGTCATTAACCATTTATTGCTGTTTGTTGACTCTATGCTGATGATCACATTGCTGACTATCATAAACCAATATCGTTAAGTATTGTATGGTACATACGCAACAGCAGTTTTGGGTTCAAACTTCACGCTGACTTAATTTTGAGTATTTTCATGACTATTAATTACCAATATAAAAATATCCAAACCCCTACCAAAATCACCTTAACCGATGAGCAATCTGCAGGTCACGCTGATCATTGGCGTATCTTAACCGATGACATGAGTCATGACGTGCCAGAATGGCTACAAAAGATGATTGAAAAAGCGGCAATGCCTAAAGGTCTTAATAGCAATGTGAGCGCTCAAGACAGCTGCTTATTGCTATCTGAAAACCAACCTTGCCATATCAACCAGGTACTGGCCATGAAAAATGGTAAGCCTGAATGCTTTATCAATGCCTACCCTTGTGTCGACAGCCCTTATGGGCTGAACTGTAAAATTGAGCGCGTCATTGCCAATGACAGCTCGCACGATGCCGTTTTACGTTTACGTACGGCTGATGGCAGTATCATTTATGCCTTTGACCAGCTTTATACAACCAATCGCCATCTTTATCAGCGTGATACGTCTTATTTTGTGAACTTGAGTGCTTGGGCACACGAAATCAAACCAAGCGAACAAAATGAGGTAATTATGGTAGAAGATCAAGAATCGATCCGTTATCACCGTGCGTTTAATGACATCGTGGCGGCCAACGATGGTCAAATTCCGGACGATCTGCAAGCACAGATCAGCGAATGGAAACCTGAGACCGAAGCACAAATGGCACCCGTAGAAATCAACTTGGGTCATATGTGCGCTTATCTATTTGGCGACACCCTAGGACAAGAAGACGAAGCATGGTGTCAAGGTCAAGTACTGGGCAAGCAAAACACGGTATTTAATGACAAATCCATCATTTTATTTGACGTGGTAGTATTGCGTGAACAAGATGCAGATCCATTTGTGATGCGGATTGGCGCACTGAATACATCAGAAACTGCGGCTATTGAAGTTAATGACTATGTACAAGCAAACGTCTGGTTACAAGCGGCTATCTATAAAGAAAATCAACAAAATGCTACCCAGCAATCAAAAGCCAGTTGATTGAGTAAGAAAAATATTTGAGTATATGCTGAGTCAATAAAAAAGCCCCTAATATCTATTAGGGGCTTTCTTGTTATGATTTTTAGACAAGTCTAAAAATCACTAAGCCATTGTCGTCGCTGACTTAATACGACTATATAACTCTTTTTGCTCCGCGCTTGGACGCGCTGTCTGTACTGCCATCAATTGTGACATATCGCCTTCGACACGAATCTTGCCACTCATGAATGCACCCATAATTTGATTGGTATCAAAATCAGTGATAATAGATTGTAGAATATCGCGATCAAGCAATAAGGTCGTTGTTGCTGAATCATTCAAACCGCGATGTAATAAGCCATTCGTAAAGTTGGCTTCAATATCTTGCTCAGCGTCAGATACCTTTAGATTGACGATCATATTGGCAAGTGCTGGTGGCAAGTTAAGCTCACCTGCTTCATTCCCCATTTGCTCTACTTGCTCAAACCATTCATTTGTCAAAAATACAGCCATGTTATTTTCCTTAATTGGTATTATGTAGGACTGAGTCGTTTCGCTCTCGTCCGATTAAATATTGAATTATAAAATAGAGCAGATAGTATCGACATAGACAGGCGCTAGCATCACTCTTTTTCTGCCTCATTATAAGGGGCGACTTAATGATAAGTAAAACCTATTTATATCGCTTAGACTGCAATTGTTACAAAAATATTGCTCGTATTTTTGCGCTCACTGAAGCACTCTGGCTATTTTTATACCCAAACATATCCCTAGAATAGTGATATGTTTGGGTATAAAATGAAGAGACAACCCAGTGGTAACAAGTTGATCGCTAATATTTTTACTAAAGAGTTTGTATTTTGGCGCATAGTCCTAATGATATTTCATTAAGATTGCGTTACAATACCCTTAAACAGAGTCGGGAGTTTTAACTAAATATTACATAAACCTGTTTTTTTGTCAGCCGCCGCTAGCACAAGTCTATTGCCATGTGTTTTCTATGAATATTAGTATCTGTCTTTATTGGTGCAAATTTTTTGATAATAATGAAGATAAATACTTAACCTCATCAGAGGTTTGATGTTAAAAAACGGCGCATCTTCTTATTTAACCTATTAACAATCCTACTATCGACTAGCTATGAGCACTGAGTGTTTCAGTTTTCTCTTCTGATTTATTAGTACTGGCTAATATAAGAGAACGCTTAAAGCGATAGTTAATAGCGTTACGGTAATAAGTGAATCAAAAAGCAGTATATCCCGCAATCATTATCTGCTTATAAATTTTTATAATGCAGATGATGCGGTGCATTAGTTAATTCTGTTGATAATTCGGGCTGTAAAGGAATCATCCAATGAGTTTACAAAACACAGCAGTCGCCCCAGTGGACCGTGAGTACGAAATTACTGTCATAAGATTTTTTACGACAATGGCCGTGATTTGGGGCATCGTCGGCATGAGTATTGGGGTGTTCATTGCTTCGCAGTTAGTATGGCCAGCACTTAACTTTGATATTCCATGGCTGACCTTTAGTCGTCTAAGACCGCTACATACTAATGCGGTCATTTTTGCGTTCGGTGGTTCTGCCCTGTTCGCAACGTCTTACTATATTGTTCAGCGTACTTGTAAGACAAGATTATTTGCTCCTTATCTGGCTTGGTTTACCTTTTGGGGCTGGCAAGCGGTTATTGTATCAGCCGTTATTACGCTTCCTTTAGGTCTGACTTCGTCTAAAGAATATGCAGAGCTTGAGTGGCCAATCGATATTTTAATTGCCTTGGTATGGATATCTTATGCCATTGTCTTTTTCGGGACCCTCATCAAACGTAAAACCTCACACATTTATGTGGCTAACTGGTTTTTTGCCGCTTTTATTATTACGATTGCACTGCTGCATATCGTGAACAGCATGGCAATTCCTGTTAGTGCGTTTAAGTCTTATTCGTTATTTAGTGGTGCGACCGATGCAATGGTACAGTGGTGGTACGGACATAATGCGGTCGGCTTTTATTTAACGGCTGCCTTCCTTGGAATGATGTATTATTTTGTCCCAGTACAGATTGGTCGTCCTATCTACTCTTATCGTTTGTCTATTGTTCACTTTTGGGCATTGATTGCTTCGTACATGTGGGCAGGTGGTCACCATTTACATTATTCAGCCTTGCCAGATTGGACACAATCACTAGCAATGGTGTTCTCTATTATCCTATTCGCACCTTCTTGGGGCGGTATGATTAATGGTGTATTAACCCTCTCAGGTAGCTGGGATAAGCTGCGTACCGATCCCATCATTCGCTTTATGATCGTGGCATTATCGTTTTACGCAATGTCGACGTTTGAAGGCCCAATGATGTCAATTAAAACGGTCAATGCGTTATCACATAACACGGATTGGACGATTGGTCATGTTCACTCAGGTGCGCTTGGCTGGGTTGGTATGATTACTATTGGTTCATTATACGTCTTGTTACCACGTATTTATAATAAACCAAAGATGTACTCTATTAGCTTAATTACCACGCATTTTTGGTTGGCAACTGCAGGTACTATCTTCTATATCGTATCTATGTGGATTTCAGGTATTGGTCAAGGCATGATGTGGCTTGCAACGAATCCTGATGGTACTTTGGTATACAGTTTCGTTGATACCGTTGAGTTCTCACATTTTCCATATATGGGTCGTGCTTTTGGTGGCTTCTTATATGTATCGGGTATGTTCGTTATGGCATATAACTGCTATAAAACGCTCAAGATGCCAGAAGGTAAACCTGTGGACATTGCAGATCCAACTGATCATGAACCTAGTGTCGATGAAACCTCGACAGCTGCTAACGTATAAGGAGCGATCATGGCTGGTACACCGCATGAAATTATTGAAAAAAATACAGGCTTGTTGGTCATCGGTATCGTTATTGCTATTAGCTTTGCAACGCTAGTTGAAATCGTGCCGTTGATCTATGACTATAAAGGTCCTGAAGAAGGTGGTGTGAACGCTCCCCTTCCCTCTATGGAGCCTTGGACTGCATTAGAATTTGAAGGCCGTGATATCTATATTCGTGAAGGCTGTCACGTTTGCCATACACAGATGGTTCGTCCACTGCGTGCTGAAGTTGAACGTTATGGACCCTACTCGCGTGCTGCTGAATCAACATGGGACCACCCGTTCTTATGGGGTTCAAAACGTACTGGACCTGATCTAGCACGTGTTGGTGGCCGCTACTCAGAAGATTGGCAAAAACAGCATTTGATTGATCCACGTTCGCTAGTACCTGAATCAGTCATGCCAGGCTTCCCATGGCTTGCTACTAACGAAGTAAATGGTGCGAACGTTCAAACTAAAATGCGTCTATTCCGCGATCGCTTTGGTGTGCCTTATACTGAAGAAGATATCGAAGGGGCTCCTGATGCTGTTCTTGGCGCCACTGAGCTTGATGCTTTGGTTGCCTATCTACAGCAGTTAGGTACCGCGATGGAAGGACAGCGCTAATGGGTATTGGTGAATTACAAACAATTGCGACCGTTTCTGCCTTTATTGCTTTCGTAGGTATTGCATGGTGGGCGTATTCGCCAAAAAACAAAAAACGTTTCGAAGAAGATGCACAACTTGCGCTTGATGACAAAGATGTAAAAGCTTTGTCTGAAGAGCAGCGCAATAAGGATGAACGATGACATTTTTTTGGAGTTCTTGGATTACCTTACTAAGTTTCGCGTGTTGGGCATTTATCCTCGGCATCTTACTAATGGTATTGAAATACAAGCCAAAGCTAGAAGACGACGGTACAACAGGTCATGCTTATGATGGCATTAAAGAATATGACAAACCCTTACCCAAATGGTGGTTAGTAATATTTTTTGGGTCTATCGCTTGGGGAGTTGTATATTGGGTATTTTTCCCAGCAATGGTTCCAGGAAAATGGGAAGGACTTGCCACCGTAGAAGTTGATGGCGAAACTGTGCCATGGACCTCTAAGAACGAGCTATATAGTGACCTTGAAAGTAACAATAAAGTATTTACTGATAACTTTGAAAAGAACATTTTAGCGCAAGCGGATGCCAGCGGTGCGACGTCTACTTTGACCGAACTTGCTAAGCTACAGTCAGCAAGAAGTCATAGTGAAAATCCACCTGCCGACCTACAGACTAAGATTGATGGAAAAGTAGCAGAACTTGCTCCTTACGTTGAGAAGTTGTCTGAAAATCCAAATGCTTTAAAAGTGGGTAGTCGTTTGTTCTTACAGAACTGCTCAGTATGCCATGGCTCAAATGCTAAAGGCGCAGTTGGCTATCCTAATTTGACGGATAACGACTGGTTGTATGGTGGCGCACCTGAAAATATCTTGACGACACTACATAATGGTCGCGTCGGTGGTATGGCAGCGTGGCGTGATCAAATCGGTGAAGATGGCGTACGTGCGGCAGCTGAATATGTTTTATCTATCTCTGGTAATCAGCAAGATTATGAGCTAGATCAAACAATGGTTGCTCAAGGTAAGGCAATATTTAATCAGCCTACCAATTGTGTACTTTGTCACGGTAATGATGCCAAAGGTATGATTTCAACTGGCGCGCCAAACTTAACGGATAAAATTTGGTTATATGGTGGCGACCGTGAGACTATTCGTGAGACCTTACGTTATGGTCGTGCGGGTGTCATGCCTGAGTGGCAAACTAAGTTAGGTAATGAGCGTATTATGCTTCTTGCGGCCTATGTCTATTCTTTATCAGATAAGACCGCTCAACCAGCTGTTGCTAGTACTTCTGCTACTCAATCAGCCGTTGCCAATACTGCCGCTCAACCTGCAGCAACTGAAACAGCAACTGCTAATTGATATTTCTGAGTTAGCTTTTTAATTAAAATGGACAAGCTTTAGTAAAGGGAGAACTGTCATAACAGTTCTCCCTTTTTTATCTTTTTATACTAGAAGATTTATTCTCTATAAATTGAAGTCGTAAAATGACTGTCCAATAGGCAGTTATTCTTACATATTGATTGCTTTTTAAGATCATTACCCCATTTAAAGTAGGGATAATGTTAAAATAACGGCATTTTAAATTGTCCTATAAGTTACTGATCTTCATCGTCATTATTGATTTTTATTAAGCCATTTATTCGCAATCGATTTTTAGTAGTGGATCTGGACTGTATTTCTGTTTTATCCGCCGCTTACTGACATGGATAACATCACACATTCATACATCTGATTAGTACAGGTGTTTGTTCATCATGCCAGCAAACTGATTCTTTTTTAAAAGAGGCACGTTTATGTCAGCACAACACTCTAATAAAATTCCTGTGCAACAAGTAGATCTTGATGCAACCAAGCATCGTGTTCACCCTAGGTTTGTTAAAGGTTTTTATCAGAATATTCGGGTTATTACCATGTATGCGCTTTTGGCTGCTTTTTTGCTTTTGCCATGGCTACGTTACAATGATCGGCAAGCAATATGGTTTGATGTGCCTTCACAGCATTACTATATCTTTGGCATGACCTTTTTGACTCAAGATTTTTATTTTATCGCTATATTTGCAATTATTGCAGCCTTTACTTTATTCGTGGTGACCGTTTATGCAGGCCGTGTTTGGTGTGGCTATGCGTGTCCACAAACGATTTGGACACATCTGTATCAATATGTTGAAAAGTGGGTGATTGGCGATCGCAATAAGAGAATTAAGTTTGATAAAGCACCAATGAGTGCGACAAAAGTTTTTAAGCGCTCTTTGGTATATTTTATCTGGTTTCTGTTTTCAGTGATTACAGCAGCAACCTTTGTCAGCTACGTTGCTGGAACAGATTATCTGTATCAAAGCTGGCAAACGATTGGTGTGGTGCCAATCCCAGATTGGCCGACATGGATCTGGGTCTCGATGTTTATCTTTACGTTTGCAACCTATGCCAACGCTGGCTACATGCGTGAGCAAATGTGTATTCAGATCTGTCCTTATGGGCGCTTCCAAAGTGTGATGTTCGATAAAGACACCTTAGTTGTATCTTATGACTATGAGCGCGGTGAGCCTCGAGGTGCTCGCAAAAAAGGCACAAATCCTGAAGATTTAGGCGACTGTATTGAATGTCAGATGTGTGTTCAGGTCTGTCCAACAGGTATTGATATTCGAGATGGTCTACAAGTTGGGTGTATCCAATGTGCAGCCTGTATTGATGCCTGTAATGAAATTATGGATAAAGTTGGCTATCCCCGTGGACTGATTCGCTATACTACAGAGCGTCAATTGGCGGAAAAAGAACCCAGCCGAGTGTTGCGTCCGCGATTGTTTGCCTATCTGGCACTATTGGGGATATTGTGTGGTGGCATTATCTATGCGCTAACCGATCGTGTTCCATTAGAGATTGATATTCGTCGTGACCGCAATCAGCTGTCCTCTGTAAACACGCAAGGCATGATCGAAAATAGCTATATCGTTAAACTGACTAATAAGACGCAGGATGCTCATAGTTATAAAATTACGCTTGCCCCACAAGAGGGTTTGAGTTTAGAGTTACGATTTAATGATGTACCATTAGAAGCAGGCGAAAGCTTTGATATGCCTGTCAGTATTTATGGTGATCCTGATGTTATTGAATTTGGTCAAACACCCATTACTCTAAATGTGACCAGCGAAGATGGTCAGTACAAAGTCAGCAAACAAAACGTTTTCACCACTCAAGGCCAGTAATTTTAAGATATTAGCTACTTAGGTTCTTATATGTCCTCCATTAATCTAAAATGAGTGGAGGACTTATTTATCATTAACTGGCAGCATACTGCCGTCAGATTATCCGTTGATACAGTTAATAGGTATTTTATGTCTACTCCAATATCGAACTTTAAACATCAAGATTCTCAGCCATGGTATAAAAACTACATGGTTGTCATCTTTGTCATTGGCATGCCTGCATTTGTGGTGGTCGCTTGCATTTGGTTTGTTTATTACTCTTACCAGATTCGTGACAGTGTAGTACGTGACGATTGGTATATGGATGGAAAGACTCTTTATCAGGATGTATCACGTGATAAGCTTACGTACGATTTAGATCTGCATGGTAAAATGCAGTTTTCAGACAATGGGAATGTGGTTTTTTATTTGGACTACCCTAAGCAAAGCTTACAATCAGGTAAATTGTTAGATGGGACACCGCTCGTGTATCCAAAAGAGCTGGCGTTGTCTATCTCACATGCCACTGATATCAAAAAAGATCGCGATGTGGTGTTACAGCATGAGGATGGTAATAAATACAGTGCACAAGTAGATATCGATCCTGTCAAAGCCAAATACTACTTACAAGTCAGTCATGATGGTAAGGAAGACTGGCGTATGCAAGATGTGGCCAAACTGCCTCGCTCGGAGGTTAGCTTCAGCCCACTACCTGTTTTTGCAGAAAGCTAATTTTATTTGTCATGCCCAATAGCATCATAAAAAACCAGCCATTGCTTATCAATGGCTGGTTTTTTTGTTCTTGAACCTTTTATTACAATGAGAGTGCAATCTTATAGAACAGGATTGATTGTAGGTATTTTTTGCATAGTACGATTGTGCTCTGCTACTTTTTCTGTACCTGTCGAAAGCTGGTCGTTACTGTTGTCACTCGCGAACTTTGGGTTAAAAGTTTGTGTTTTTGGCGACACTGGCAAGCCAATCTCGGCCAAACTATCGGTCTGCCCTGCTTGAATGTTATCACCTTCAAAGACGCGCTCGTTGTCATCACGCTCAAGACTTAATCGCTCGAAGTCAAATAACTCACGGTCCGCGAGCTGAGACGGTGCTACGTTTTGCATGGCTTTAAAAATAGAGGCCAAACGCTGTGGGTGGGCATTGTCCCACTCTCTCAACATGTCATTGATGATGGCACGTTGTAGATTGGTCTGGCTACCACAGAGGTTGCAAGGAATGATAGGAAACGCTTTTAAACGCGCATACTCAATGATGTCTTTTTCTTCAACATACGCCAACGGACGGATAAGCAGATTTTGCTTATCATCACTGAGTAGCTTAGGCGGCATCGACTTGAGCGCTCCACCATGAAACAAATTCAAAAAGAAGGTGGCGAGCATATCGTCTCGGTGATGACCCAGTGCAATTTTGGTGGCACCGATCTGTTTGGCAAAACCATACAAAGAGCCACGACGCAGTCGCGAACATGCTGAGCAATAAGTTTTGCCTTCTGGTACCACGCTTTTTACGATGCTATAAGTGTCTTTTTCTAAGATATAGTGGGCAATACCTTGCTCATTTAAATACGCAGGCAAGATATCTTCAGGATATCCAGGTTGTTTTTGGTCAAGATTGACAGCGACGATATCAAAGCTTATTGGTGCAATACGCTTCAACAACAATAAAATATCGAGCAACGTATAACTGTCTTTTCCACCTGAGACACAGACCATCACCACATCGCCATCTTCAATCATATTGAAGTCACGAATTGCCCAAGAGACTTGTCTACGTAGCTTTTTCTGTAACTTACGAAACTGAGCAGATTCAGGAGAGGTTGTCTGCCCTTCTATAAGCGCTTCTTCACTCATATCATCAGCGGCATCATCATAGTCCACGCCCTCATTCTCAATTATTGTGGCATGATTATCTAAGCCGGTATCATCAAGCTCAGGCGTGATCTGTGGCGTAAACAAGGTCGCTGCGGTCATAAATTACTCAATATCTTTACAATGATGGTTTTGCTGTTAGACCATTTGCTAAAAAGCGGTGTCATAGTGCCATTAGCAAAAAGGGATTAGCATGGAGGTTTTGAAAGCAGCGATTATAACAAATATTGTTAATAGTTTGAAAATATGACATTAAATTATGAAGTTAAATACCAAACTGCCTTGGTCGTTTGACCTTTTTATATACAAAATTTTTATGCCTATATAGTGTTTTATTGCTTTATGTTTTCTTTTGAGAGAGTTGACACGGCCAAGACAATCCACGCACTTTATATTTGATACTGTTTTTATCATAGCCTCATGGTTCTGTAATGAGGCTATTTTTGCTAAAATACCCGTTTTCGTAAACCAATAATAGATACCACTATGACAAACGCTACTACGCAGGACACTTCTATCAATCCAATTTCTGATGCCAACGTATCTGACCTTCATAAGCGTCAGAACGCTGTTGTCCTACTGTCAGGCGGACTTGATTCAGTCACTTGTTTGTATTGGGCTAAGGCGCGTTATGCCTCTGTCACTGCGGTCAGCTTCAATTACGGTCAGCGTCACAATAGCGAGCTTGTTGCAGCAAAAGCCATCGCAGAAGCAGCTGAGGTCAATCATAGAATAATCGATATTGATATTGCTCAGCTGGGTGGCTCTTCATTGACCGATCACAGCATGATCGTACCTGATGGCGATGCCGATAAGTTCCCCAATAAAAAGCACGATGAGATTGATAACGACGCCATACCCAACACTTATGTGCCAGCGCGTAATACCATCTTTTTGTCTTATGCATTGGCAGTTGCCGAAGTGACGGATGCAAATCACATTGTTATCGGGGTCAGTTCAGTCGACTACTCTGGATATCCTGACTGCCGCCCAGAATACATTGCAGCCTTCGAGCACATGGCAAATCTTGCCACCAAAGCTGGGGTCACTGGTCACCACTTGTCTATTCAAACTCCTCTACAGCAGTTGTCAAAAGCTCAAACTATTGAGCTTGGTTTGTCGTTAGGTGTTGATTATGGTCAAACGATTTCTTGTTACCGCGCAGATGCCAACGGTCTTGCGTGCGGTGTCTGTGACAGTTGTGCATTACGCCGTCAGGGATTCGCCCAAGCAGGCGTTGCCGATCCCACTCACTATCAAGCTTAATAATCATTAAAATAGCGATTATGATTAAATAATGATAGTAAACATTAGCGAAACATTTACTTGCATTAACACAGCAAGCTGCCGTTGTATTTTAATCGCTATACTTGCTATGGTATGAGCGCTTGCATATATCAATATTTACTTCTCATGCAATGAAGCATTCGCATACGAGTGACCTGACTTTCATTTGAGTACAAGATTTAAGAAATTGACACCACCTTTAAGAGGACGTTTATGAAGTTTTTGCCGATGTTACCCCTAGCCCTAGCAGCGATGTTTGTGATTCCACAAGCAAACGCTGCTGATATTAAACAAAACAATATCAATACTTGCGTTAATGGTGCGGTCAAATACAAAGTCGCTGATAAAGGCAATGCGACCAAACTGTGTAGCTGTACTATCGGCGTTCGAAGCAATATGACTATTGGTCAAATGTGGGAAATCGAAAGCTACGCGCAAGACAAAAAAGACCCTTCAAACTTACCTTATGTGAAAAAAATGCAAAAAGACTTGCAGCAGTGCACAGTAGGCTTGGATTTAAAAGAGCCACAAAAACCTGCTTAACCCATCATGAGGTTGATATACAAAAGACTGGCTATTGCCAGTCTTTTTTGTTGCCAATACAGAAACAAAGTGTAAAACTCATCATTAATTGCTGCAAATCTGCCTATAATAAGATATCTATAAATATACCAATCACATATAAACAAAATCAATAAGGAATCTACAATGGCAAAGCCAACCACAGAAGACATCACGTTACCAACCTTTCCTGTCACCATGGTAAGAGAATTGGATGGACATTTTATTCATGATGAGATTAGTTTAAAAGAAATGGTCGCCAACACCAATAAAGGCCTTATCCTTTATTTTTATCCCAAAGACAATACGCCAGGCTGTACCACGCAAGCGACAGAATTCACAGCTCAGCTGAACGAGTTTGATGATTTAGGCTACGATATTATTGGCGTATCACGTGACAGCGTAGAATCACACGAAAAATTTATTGCCAAGCAAGATTTACAAATCGCGCTTATCAGCGATACTGATGAAAAGTTATGCCAATACTTTGATGTGATCAAAGAGAAAAACATGTACGGCAATATCACATTAGGGCTGGTACGTTCGGCGTTTGTTTTTAATACCGAAGGTAAGCTCACTCATGCTCAACGAAACCTACGTGCTAAAGGCTACACCGAGCGTTTGCTTGAAACATTGACCACTTCATCACAAAACTAAAACCATACCTGATAAAAAAGTTATGAAATGGCTGTGAACAAACGTTATGATAAAAATCTAGGACCAAATAATAAAGACATTCCTTACTAATAAAACATTACTTGAGAATAATATGAATAAACCGTCTAGCGTTTCTGCTGATAATGCCTCATCCAAAGTCACTCGTAAGGTCTCTGTGGCTATTATTGGCGCTGGTACAGCTGGTCAAAATGCCTTTCGCCAAGCCAGTAAAATGTTCGATGATGTCGTCATTATCAATGAAGGATTTTGGACAACCACTTGTATCGCTGTCGGCTGTATGCCTAGTAAGCTACTGATTGCAGCCGCTGATCGTGCCCATGATGCCAACCATTCTACAGAATTTGGTATTCATACCACCACTCAGATAGATGGCAAACAAGTCATGCAGCGCGTGCGTGATGAGCGCAGTCATTTTGCTAGTTATATCAAAAAACAAGTAGACAGTTGGCCGGATGATAAAAAAATTGCCGGCCATGCTCATATCAACGAGCAGGGTTTGATTGAAGTTAACGACGAATTGATTGAGGCCAGTCAAATTATCGTTGCTACTGGCAGCTCGCCTTTTATTCCAGAGGGTTGGGCTGATAAGCTTGGCGATACACTTCTAACTTCTAATACTGTGTTTGAGCTGGTAGATTTGCCAAAGTCACTGGCAGTAATCGGCGCAGGCTCCATAGGACTTGAACTCGCACAAGCATTCAAACGTTTGGGCGTAGACGTTACTTTATTCAATCGAGAAAAACGCGTTGCTGGTCTTAAAGATGATGACATCAATAACAAAGCCATTGATTGTTTAAGTAGTCAATTGACCATGCATTTGGGCAGTAAAATTAACGAGGTTGGTCATAAAGCTACTGAACATAAAGAGACTGCTGCATTTATTGATTATGAAGACAGTGCTGGTGAGTTACAGCAATGGCAAGGTGAATATGTACTGGTCGCAACGGGCCGTCGCAACAACATAAAACAGCTAGGCATTGAACATCTGGGCGTTGAGCTTGATGACAAAAACCGTCCTAAAGATCTGAGCAAAAAAACAGGTCAGATTGGTGATCTGAATGTCTATATCGTTGGTGATGCCAATGCTCATATCCCATTGCTACATGTTGCTAGTGATGAAGGCTATAGTGCGGGCAGTATGGTCTGTAAAAATAATGAAGACGCTTATATTCGCCCCCCTGCGATACCTTTCTCTATCGTTTTTTGCTCTCCACAAATTGTTAACGTTGGCAAATCGCTTCCAGAAATCCAACAAGATCCAGACCTAGAATACGTCGTGGGTAGCGTCAGTTTTGATAATCAAGGTCGCAGTCGTGTCATGGGCGTCAACTGTGGTCTATTACATATTTACGGCTGTAAAAAAACCGACAGAGTATTAGGGGCGAGCATGGTTGGGCCTGATGCCGAGTACATTGGACATATTTTAGCAACAGCGATTACCAATGATTTGAGTGTCAAAGACCTGTTAAATACGCCTTTTTACCATCCTACGATACTAGAAGGTCTAAGAACCGCATTACAAGATGTCCAGCATAAAATGGAAATTCCCTATCAGTTTCATGACACCCAAGAAAATAACTTTTAATAATAAGGTTAGCCATAAGAGAAACGATACATTTAGTATTAGATGTATTCAATAGTAATCGTCACTCAGGTTACCTGCTTAACAACCTAATGCCATTCACACACCGCATGGACTGAACAATGCAAATTGCTAGTATTAAGGATTTTTTTGAAGAGATTGTTAATGATCTCCATACTAGCCTTTATCTTGGACTTGGCGGTTCTATAGAAGAGGAAACGTTTGATTGGAAATCCCAAGCGGTTGAGCTGACCAGTACTGGTATAAAAATCCTAATACTGCTTGCCATATTGGGATTTTTTTATTGGCTCACGGTTTATATGGTTAAGCAAAGTAGAACAAAAATTCGGCTAAATGAGCGACGTACCAAAATTGTGCGCTCAGTGCTGCGCTATATTTGGATCGTCGCCAGTTTTATCGCGATTATGAGTCAAATGAATTTTAAACCAGAAACGATTGAAGCCACAGCAAAAGCAAGCACTTGGGCCGGTATTTATTACGTGCTTTGGGCCACGTCAGGACAAGTTATTCATAGAGTATTGCAGCATTATGGACTCAACGCTTCTATAGAGCAGCTGCTCAAAAATATTTTGTCTGTGTTACTACTGGTACTTGGGCTTGCCAGCGTCATGGCGCAGTTTGGCTTTGATATCGTCTCATTGGTTGCAGGTTTGGGTATTGTCGGATTGGCAGTAGGTTTTGCAGCACAATCAACGCTTGCCAATTTTATTGCTGGTATCACTATTTTGCTTGAGCAATCCTTTCAGGTTGGCGATTGGATCCATATCAATGAAAATGAAGGCCGCGTGGTACTGATTGCTTTGCGCACGACCCACATTTTGACTCGCGACAACATCACCGTCATTATCCCAAATTCTAATGTTGCTTCATCTGAAGTCATTAATCTGACCTCAAAAAACTTTATACGTTTTGACATTCGTGTCCGCATTGCTTTTGAAGATGATATCGCCACAGCACGTAAAGAGATTTTACAAGTACTTACTGATACTGAGGTGATACTCAGTCGCCCTGAACATTCAGCCACCGTGGCAGAAATTGGCGAATATGGCGTGTTCTTTATCGTACGTTTTTGGGTAAAACCTGCTGCTGTTGCTCGCATGCCCATTATTAAAGAGAACTTAAGAGAAGACATCAAACGTGCCTTTGATAATGCGGGTGTTTCTACCCCCTACCCCCATATGCGTTTGCTGATGCCAAGTGAGACCGATCATCCTATCGCCACCAAATCTTTTACGGCTGCAACATCAATGGTTTCAGACGGTGTACCACTGACGAAGAACGATCATTAATGTTATAAATTCATCTTAAATTTTTGACAGTCAATCATTCTCGTATTGAAACGTCTTTTTAAACATAAGCACTTTAGACCATCCTACCCTGAACTATGGTAAAATTACTGGTTAAATCGCCCATTTCATTATTCGCATTTTTTGTCAATTTAGCTCACAGGTATTCGTATGACCGTAACAACCGCAACCGCCACTTCAGCTGCTTCTCCATCAGAGTTGTCGCTTGATCTTATCATCACCTGTGCCGATGGGCTTGAGGCGCCGCTACAGACTGAGCTGACAAGTTTTGGTATTGTAAGCGATATTAAAAGCACAGGGCGTCTGGCGGTCACTGGCACCTTACGTGATCTATATACTATTTGTCTCTGGTCGCGCGTCGCGTCTCGGGTATTGATGCTCATCAAACGTAGAAACATCAATGCCGAATATGATGTGGCTGAACAGATCTATGGTTTGGCAAAATCAGTCAATTGGACTGAGCAATTTAACTTAGAACAAACTTTTGCGATTCGTCTGTCTGTTGATAAACGCGTGGCTGTCAGCCAGCAGTTTGCGATGCTGCGTATCAAAGATGCCGTTGCAGATACGTTTAACGAAGTTTATGACAGTCGTCCTAATGTAGACAGTAAAAATCCAGACTTTTCCATTTTTGCAACGGTAAATGACAAACAAGCCGAGCTGTATTTGGATTTGTCAGGAACCAGTTTGCATCGCCGTGGCTACCGTGTGGCAATGACTGAAGCGCCTTTGAAGGAAAACCTGGCAGCGGCTCTACTCTATAGCGCAGGCTGGCATCAGAAAAACGAAGCAGGCAACGCGCCTTTTTACGATGCGCTTGTTGATCCGATGTGCGGTTCTGGCACCTTTATTATCGAAGCCCTACTCATGCATTGTGATTATGCAGTGGGTATTGATAAAGCTGCCAATCAATTTGGTTTTTATCAATGGCAGCATCATGATGATGCGTTATGGCAAGAGATGATTGATGATGCGCAGATGCGTTTTCGTGAGGCATTAGAGATTGCTAATGAGCAACCAGATACCCTACCTTTAATCTTGGGATTTGATGCAGATAGCGGCGCGATTGTGGCAACTGAAAAAAACCTCATCGCCGCAGGCTTGCAAGACTTATTACCCCTACTCGATATTGAAACGCGTGCATTGGATCAGCTTAGTGGTGTCCTAAAACCCTTGGTTGATGATGGTAGAATGAGTAATCCACTCGTCATTACCAATCCTCCTTATGGAGAGCGTTTGGGTGACGAAGAGATGATCAAGCCGTTGTATCACGCATTGGGTCTGATTTTGCAAGACAGTTTTGCGGCGAGTGATATCAATCCAATGGTTGGCATATTGGCGTCCAATGTCGAACAAGTTGATATATTGCCAATTAAGGAACCGAAAACCTTGCGCTGTCACAATGGTGCGATCACGGTTTACTTCCGTTACGGTACTTTAATCGCTGGGCAAACAGGCAACCTTGTGAGTCGCTTTGAGAAACATGAGATTGACGTGGAAGATGGACAAGACTTTGTCAATCGGTTACAAAAAAACCTGACCAAACTTAAAAAACTTGCCAAAAAAGACAACGTCAGCAATATTCGCGTCTACGATGCTGATTTGCCTGATTTCAAAGTGGCCATCGATTTATACGGTGATTACGCTCACGTACAAGAGTATGCGCCGCCCAAAACGATTCCACCAGAAACTGCTAAAAAACGCTTTAATTTGGCATTGATGGGTATTCGTGAAGTGTTTGGCATCAACCGTGAACAAATCTTTATCAAAACACGGGCGCGCCAATCTGGTAATGATCAGTATAGCAAACAGGGCAATACTGAGAAGCGTGGTAAATTTTATGTTGCGCGTGAAGACGGCGCTTATCTTTACGTTAATTTTACCGATTATCTCGATACGGGTTTGTTCATTGACCATCGTAATATGCGTGCACGTATCAAAGATAACAGTCGCGGCAAATCCGTATTAAATCTATTTGCTTATACGTGTACAGCGAGTGTGCATGCTGCTTTGGCGGGCGCCAAAAAAGTGACCAGTGTTGATCTGTCACAAAACTACCTAGACTGGGGCAAACAAAACTTTGTACTCAATGGTCTGGATGTCAGTCGCAATAAGTACCAGTTCGTTGCCGCTGATATCTTTGAATGGATCAAAGACAATACTGAGCAATTTGACATTATCTTTATTGATCCACCGACTTTTTCGAACTCTAAAAAGTTCCAAGGTACCTTTGACGTACAGCGTGATCATGCGGCCCTTATCAACCGTGCGATGAATCGTCTAACATCTGATGGTGTCTTGTATTTCTCTAATAACTTTACTCGGTTTGAGTTAGATGAGCAGTTGACCCAGCGCTACGATATTATCGATATCACACAAAAAACGATCGGGTTTGATTTCAATATCAAAAAACCCATCCATCAAAGTTTTGAGATTCGTCATCGCCAAAGTCTGTAAGCGACCACTTAGCTTTAAGTAACTACTTAACAATCAAAGCATAGTGACCATTAAAATTGTCTTTAAAGTATAAACAGTACCTAACGCTTTGTTTTTGTGTTCAATTCAGATAAAACATAACAATGACCCAATCAGCTTTGATTGGGTCATTTTTTGTTGTTATGATAGACCGTCATCAAGTAATGGTTTCATGTCATTTTTTGCCAAACATTGCTTTTTTCATGATTATAAATGTATTTGAACTTTTCACTGACTCTAATAATAAGGACAATTTCATGGCTTTATCACTTAATAAAGGCGGTAATTTATCGCTAACAAAAACTGACCCAAATTTGACCAAGCTGCTGATCGGTCTTGGCTGGGATGAGCGTGCAACTTCTGGCGCTGAGTTCGATCTCGATGCGAGTGTCTTTTTGCTAAATAATGCAGGCAAAGTACGTGGCGACCATGACTTTATCTTTTATAACCAGTTAAAATCCGATAATGGCTCCGTTGAGCATACAGGTGATAATCGTACTGGCGAAGGCGATGGTGATGATGAAGTCATCAAGGTAAACCTGACTCAAGTACCTGCTGATATCGATAAAATTGTAGTGACGGTAACCATCCATGACGCCGCTACTCGTAATCAGAACTTTGGGCAAGTCGCCAATGCTTTTATCCGTGTGGTTAATGAAGAAACGGGCACTGAAGTCGTACGTTTTGACTTAGCAGAAGATTACTCTGTCGAGACAGCCATGGTATTTGGTGAAGTATATCGTCACAATGGTGAGTGGAAATTCCGTGCCGTCGGTCAAGGATATTCAGGCGGTTTGCAAGCCATGTGTCAGCAGTATGGTGTTGATATCTAAACAAGGGTTTCGCCTTGAAATATAAAACATGTCTAGTTGCAAAATAGTCACAATTATTGATAGCCAAATGGTCAATAATACTTTATGTTTCATCTGAATTTATACATAAAAAGTGGTTAGTGATAACCACTTTTTTATGGCGTGTTTATACTAGACTGACCTTAGCTTTACGCAACCAGACAGGATGTGTCATGAGACATTTTTATTTAGATTTTATCTTCACAGCCATCGCTCTAGCAATAGCAGCGTGGTGGGGATATTCACATGGCGGTATGGGTGGCCTGATAACTACCCTATCCATTACCGCTATTTTGGCCGTTATGGAGATTTCATTATCGTTTGATAATGCGGTGGTCAATGCCTCAGTCCTTAAGGGCTGGGACGAATTTTGGAAAAAGATATTTTTAACCGTTGGTATTTTGATCGCCGTATTCGGTATGCGCTTAGTATTCCCTATTGTCATCGTCGCAGTGACTGCCGATCTTGGCATGATGCAAGTGATTGATTTGGCACTGAATAACCCTGAAGAATATTCAGCCAGATTGATGGCACATCACGCTGAAATTTCAGCCTTTGGTGGTATTTTCTTACTCTTGGTATTCTTAAACTTTATCTTTGATGACAAAGAAGTACATTGGTTCGATTGGCTTGAAAGTCGCTTAGCAAAACTGGGTAAAGTCGATGCCATGAGCGTATTCGTAGCCCTTATTGTCCTGATGATTTCAGTATCTTGGGCGACCGCTGAGCAGGCTGGTGCGGTATTAATTGCAGGCGTTTGGGGTATCCTAGTGTATCTGGGTGTGCAAGTAATCTCTGGTATGCTTGAGGGCGATCTTGAAGAAGAACTAGACGCTCAAGGCAATAGTACTGGTGCTGCCACTAGCGCTATCATGAAGGGTGGTATTATCGGTTTCTTATATTTAGAAGTCCTTGATGCTTCGTTCAGTTTTGATGGTGTGATCGGTGCATTTGCTATTACTAACGACGTCATCGTGATTATGCTTGGTCTTGCAATTGGTGCAATGTTTGTGCGTTCAATGACTATTTTCTTAGTAGATAAAGGCACACTTGATGAATTTATCTATCTTGAGCATGGTGCGCATTACGCCATCGGTGCACTTGCCGTTATCATGTTGCTTTCTGTAAAATTCCACGTACCTGAGCTGATTACTGGTCTTATCGGTATCGCCTTTATTGGTTTTGCACTATGGGCATCACTAAAGCACCGCAAGCTCGAAAAAGCTAAAGAAGCCCATTTGAATTAAAACGTATTATTAATACGATACGTCTTATATAAGCAGATTATATCATCAGATATGGTCTGCTTTTTTTTGCATGACTCTACTTCCTTCATGGAGCTGATATTTAAGATACCGATGTCATAAAGCCATTTTTGCTCAAAATGCAAATTTTTCGTCCTTGTGACTCTATATTCGGTTAAAATCGCTGCTTTATCAGTACAATCCTTTATAACACAACCTTCACCAACAGAAATACGGCTATACAACTTATATGCAACAAATTCTTGATGATATTGCCGCACAGATGGCGCTTGAGACTGATCGTGGAAAAGTAGCAGATTATATTCCGCAACTGGCCCACATAGATCCAAATCAATTTGGTATTGCAGTAGCGACACCTGACGGACAAATGTATACAGCAGGTGATGCAAGCACTCTGTTTTCGATCCAAAGTATCTCTAAAATATTCACCCTAACCATTGGTCTTGGCAAGTTGGGCGATGGACTTTGGACACACGTTGGTCGTGAACCATCAGGTGATCCCTTTAATTCAATCGTCATGCTGGAACATGAAACTGGTCGACCGCGCAATCCATTTATTAATGCCGGTGCGATTGCGGTGGTGGATGCGATCATGATGGGTCACGAACCTAGAGAAGTATTGGGTGAGATTCTGCAGTTTGTGCACTTTATTACGGACGATGAGTCCATCCGTTTTGACCACAAAGTCGCAGCGTCCGAGATGGAGCATAAAGACCGTAACGCATCGCTTGCACACTTTATGAAATCCTTTGGTCGTCTCAAGCACGATGTGGATAAGGTGTTGGGTACTTACTTTCATCAATGTTCGATTGCGATGAATTGCCAGCAATTAGCCAGCGCCGGTCTCTATTTAGTCTCTAACGGGGTTGATAAGCACTCAGGGGTACGCGTGATCAACGAGCACCGGGCAAGAAGGATTAACTCGCTAATGATGCTGTGCGGGCATTATGATGGCTCTGGTGAATTTGCCTATCGCGTCGGTTTACCCGGTAAAAGTGGCGTTGGTGGCGGTATTTTGACCATAGCCCCCGGTAAAGGCTCTATCGCTGTCTGGTCGCCAGGGCTTGATCATATCGGAAACTCCAAGCTTGGATTAAAAGCATTAGAGCTGTTCGTAGAAAAAACGGGCTGGTCGGTTTTTTCCGATTAAACATGCTTGGGCCAAGTATTTTCTGATCGTTTAACCTTAACTAATATAAAGAGAGTGTTAAAAAGTATCAGAGATAACCAGCAATTATTTCTCTTAGTAAACATCAATTATGTCTCTTGGTAAACATATAGTAAGCGCACAAAATACGCCTTGCTTAGTCAGCAAACGCTTAGTATAGTAAAGCGTAGTGATATGTAGAGCATGGCATACAGCTAGATGTATTTGCCACTTTTGCTCATAAACACATCATTTTTAGTTTACTTTTTCTATCACTTAATCCACTTAATTATTAATCTAAAGGATCTTTGTATGGCTATCAGTTTAACAAAAGGCGGCAACGTAAATTTATCAAAAGAAGCGCCAGGTTTAACCAATATCACAGTCGGTCTTGGATGGGATCCACGTGCCACTGACGGGCAAGAATTTGACTTAGATGCGATTGGTTTTTTGGTTAATGAAGCAGGCAAAGTACGTAACGACCAAGATTTCATTTTCTTTAATAACCTAAAATCAGATAATGGCGCTGTTGAGCATACTGGCGACAACCGTACTGGTGAAGGTGATGGTGATGACGAAAAAATCAAAATCAATCTTGCTAGTATCCCATCTGATGTCAGCAAAGTTGCAATCTGTGCCATCATCTATGAAGGTCAAGGCCGTAACCAGAACTTTGGTCAAGTTGGCGATGCCTATATCCGTGTCTTAAATGACAATGGCAATGCTGAAATTGCCCGTTACGACTTGTCAGAAGATGGTAGCACTGAAACTGCGATGATATTTGGTGAATTATATCGTCATAACGGCGATTGGAAGTTCCGTGCCGTTGGTCAGGGCTTTAGCGGTGGTCTTGGACCATTAGCGGCTTCTTACGGTGTGAACGTGTAACGTTTTACCAGCATCATTATTTGCTCATTTAATTGGTACAATCAAATTTTGATTGGATCAAACATAGGCCATCAAGTGTAATCGTTTATACATTTGATGGCTTTTTTAGAATATCGACATATAAAATCATGTGTCATAAGCATACATTTTCAAAGTATTAGAATAAGGACTTGTAAATCATGGCCGCAACATTCAGCTTAATTGGAACCATTGAACCTTTTTTGCATTGCAATCTCAAAAAAGGCGACTCGATCTATTGTGAAGCCAATGCAATGGTAATGATGGAATCAAATCTTGAGCTTAAAGGTAAGTTGCAAGGCGGGTTTATGCAATCATTGATGCGCCGGTTTGCAAACGATGAGTCCTTATTTCAGCAGCAGATCGAAGCGGTTAATGGCGAAGGGGATTGTTTACTTGCGCCAACGCTCGACGGCGACATGCAGATTATTGATGTCGGTGCGCAGCAGTATACCTTGAGTGATGGTGCTTTTGTTGCCGCACAGACAGGCGTTGATATCAGAGCCAATATTCAGCGTAACTTGGGTGGTGCCGTGTTTGGTGATACTGGCGGCTTTATGGTCATGCAAACACAGGGTCAAGGCCAAGTGGTCGTATCGGGTTTTGGTTCGTTGTTTGAGATTGATGTGACACCAGATAAAGACGTCATTATCGATAATGGACACGTGGTGTGTTGGGACTCAAACCTGGATTATAAGCTGTCTGTGTCCACTAGTAAGAAAAAAGGCATCATGAGCAATATTATCAATTCTGTCACCAGCGGCGAAGGCATGGTATTGAACTTCTCTGGTACGGGTAAAGTCATTATCTGCTCGCGCAATCGCGACAGTTATCAAGGCTGGCTACAAAGCATCTTGGGCACAAGCTCGGGTGGACGCGGTGGTAATAGCGGGTTTTTAAACAATATTTTATAGCGATGTATCCTATAGAACAATAACGCTCTCTAAGACGAAACTGCTTAAAAACAGATGTCATTTAACGATTCATTCATAATTATTATAAGGATTATCTCATGGCGATTAGTTTACAAAAAGGTCAAAAAATCTCTCTCAGCAAAGAAGCTGGCGGCGACCTTACACAGGTAAAGTTGGGTTTGGGTTGGGATGTCGCCCAAGGCCCACAAGATAAAAAAAGTGGGTTTTTGGGAAAATTATTTGGTGGCGGCAGCGGTGGTGATTCTATTGACTTAGACGCCTCTTGCATCATGTTTGATGCGAACAAACAAGCCGTTGATGCGATTTGGTTCAGTCAGCTTACCTCAAAAGACGGCAGTATCGTGCATACTGGCGATAATCGTACGGGTGACGGTGAAGGCGATGATGAAGTCATCAATGTTGACCTATCAAAAATCCCTGCCAATGTTGTGTCGCTTGTTTTTACTGTTAATAGCTTTACTGGTCAGACCTTTGAGACAGTATCGAATGCATTTTGCCGTATTGTCAATGCCAACAACAATGTCGAGGTTGCCCGTTATAATCTATCGGCGCAAGGCAGCCATACGGCAATGATAATGGCAAAAGTGTATCGTCATAACAATGAGTGGAAAATGCATGCAATTGGTGAGACCGCTTCTGGTCGCACCTTCCATGACCTCATGCCTGCCATCACACCGCACGCTTAACTGTTTATCCTGAACACATCTTATAATGCTAAAAGTCATCAGCCCCTCTATTTGTAATAAAGGGGCTGATTTTTTATGTTTTACTATGCTGTTTTATTTACTGCCACGCTTCCAGCTAAATCCCCAATTAAAGGCTTTATCCATTTCTTGATGGCCTTTAAAGTACTGATTGATACGTTCAACATTGATACTGCCTTGCTGATTGACCAAACGTGCAATGGCACACATCGGCAGATTACCAGCACCTTCTGTTAAACGTGTTTCGATCGGCGACTGTTCAGGTACATGTATGGTTACTACCCCATCGGTTTTTTCCCAGTTGGGTGCGCCTTCGTAAATAAAGGCAAAGATAAATACTTCTTCAATTTGCGACCATTGCTGACCATTAATATCAAGCCACTCTCCACCACTGATTTGACCTGTTCTATCATCGGCACGCAGACAAACGTAAGGCGCTGATTGCAAACTACCAAAGCGATTGCCTAACGCTTGAATCAGTGTTTTCTCACCGCTCTTTAGGTGAATCATTGCACCAACATCAAGATCGATACCGCCGGCCTTATGCTGTTTGAAAAGATCGCCCAACAACCCTTTTTTGGGTGCTTGTTTATCAGTGTTTGGACGTTGGTTCCAGTTTAGATTGACAGAAATTTTGCCAAAGTCATCGCGTTTTTTAAGATTAATGCTGGATTGGTTTTTGGTTAGTGTGATCTTGCTTAGATTGATTGAAGGATTGGATGGAATCGGTGGTGGTGTGCTTGCTTGAGAAGCACTACTTGCTTTTTGTGTATTAATTGGACGTTGTGTATTGATAGGTTGTGACTGGTTCTGGTTTTGAGACTGGCTCTGGTTTTGAGAGTGATTCTGAGATTGGGCTGGTGCTTCATCCGCAATCTCAACGCCAAAATGCTCAGACAAAGGCTTTAGACCACCTTCAAACCCTTGAGCAATAAAACGAAACTTCCAACTGCCCTGCCTACGATAACATTCAGCCAAAATAATGGCTTTTTCGTTACGCCCAGCCGCGCTTAATTGGCAAGTCATTAGCACTTGACTGCCTTGCAACACTTGAATGTCTACGTCCCCGACTTGGGACAAGGTTTGCTCACTAGAGAATGCAAGGGCTACTTTTTCGATGCTTGCAGGTTGAGCAGGCAAATTAATATCAAAAAATCCATCACTGTCATGACCGCGAAAGCTAACACTGCCATCATCGCTACGCTTCTGTCCATAAAATATCATGTCGCCATCACCGCGCACTTTACCACTACTCGTGAGGCGATACGCAGCACAATCAATCGCATTTTGACTTAATATACGAATACTAATGTTTTCAGTTGGCAGAGGCGCATTGGCACCTGCAACCAGTGTTTGAGAGTGAATTTGGCTCATTATGTGTCCTTTAAATAATTTATTATGCATTGTGGTTATTATGCCAGCTATCCGACTTTAGTAGTATGGATATATCCTTGTTTTGATCAGTAACCCCATTTCATAACATATTAAAAATACTCAAAAAATTGCTATTAAAAAATACTCGCTACTATCGTGTCAGGAGTATTTATAACGCCTAGCATTTGTATATAATATACGCTGCTATCGGCAGTATGGCACCTATCCCATTTCAGGCTCATTAGACAAAGTGACTTAAATAA
>ENA-UOXB01000457-UOXB01000457.1-bioreactor-metagenome-genome-assembly--contig:-NODE-457-length-28863-cov-19.620001_pt1 | contig 28863 bp, 24 predicted proteins | sample MGYA00238158_ERZ761615 | MGnify/ENA primary metagenome ERZ761615 (study PRJEB28904, sample SAMN06267902) | bioreactor metagenome | isolation source: Joint BioEnergy Institute, California, USA...
TCCAGGTCGATCGCACCGGGAGCCGTCGCGTAGGCGTCGAGGAAAGCCGCCCGGCATGCCGCCGCCCAGGCCGCGGCATCCGGTCCCGCTCCCACGGCGCCCGCGTAGTCGAACGAGCGCAGCATGCCGGCCACGTCGCGCGGCGGCAGGTCGGGGATCGCGCGCTCGGCCATCGGCCGGAGCGGCTCGCCCTCGAAGTCGACGATGCGCCAGCCGCCGTTCGGCACGGCGAGCACCTGACCGAGGTGCAGATCGCCATGGATCCGCTGCAGCCGCGGCCACGGGCGCTCGAGGGCCTCCGCGTACACGGCGTCGATCGCGGCGAGCCGGTCGGCGACCGCGGGGACCTCCGCCGAGGCGATCGCCAGTCGGCGGCGCCACGCGCGCCCCACGGCCTCGGCCTGGTCGGGCGTGGCATCGGCGGATTCGAGCGCGTCGCCGAGGGCGCCGTGCACGCCGGCGACCGCGACCCCGAGGTCGCGCGCCGCGTCGGTGAAGTCGCGGCCTTCGCGGGCGGCATCGAGCGCGATCGCCCAGCCGTCGCGGACACCGGGCAGGAACTCCTGCGCGAACCCGAGCGTGCCCTGCGCGGTGCCGGACTCGCGGCCGACGTCGGGCCACTCGGCATCCGCACTGCCGTAGAACGTCGGCACGTACGGGGACCCCGCGTCGCTGAGGACGCGCTGGACGGTCACGTCGGGGTTCTCGCCGTGGTGGAGCGTCCGGAAGAGCTTGAGGATGATCGTCGGCGACCCGTCGACGTCGTAGACGATCGAGGTGTTCGACTGCTCGCCGGTCAGCACGCGCGACCCGGTGACACGGCTCGTGTCGACGCCCATCTCGGCCAGGAGGCCGACCGTGAACCCGGGATGCCGCGTCGCATCGACCAGGGGACGTCCGTCCTCGGTCGTGGTGACGACCTCCTCGGCCTGCGCGTCGGTCGCGTCGGCGAGGGGGACGTTGTAGAGCGTCGGCAGGGCGCCGGCGTCGTCCATGAGCAGGTAACGCGTGGCACCACCGGGCGCCGGTTCCGCGTCGAGGATGCGGAACCGCGGGTCGTGGCTCTTGCCCGCGTACCAGCGCTGTCGCGCCACCCAGGCGCCGAGGTCGTCGTCGAATCGCACACGATCACTGTGACGTGCCGGTACTCGATCGCGGAAGGGGTGGACGGGGATTCGTGCGGACGGTAGGGGCGTGCGATTCAGTTCGCGGGCAGGCGCACGGTGAACGCGGTGCGGCCGGGCTCGCTCCGAACGTCGATCGCACCGTCGTGGGCGACCACGATCGCCTGCGCGATCGAGAGCCCGAGGCCGGTGCTCCCGGCATCCCGGTTGCGTGACACATCACCGCGGGCGAAACGTTCGAAGAGTCGGTCGCGGATCTCGGGGACGATGCCGGGGCCGTCGTCGACGACCTCGATGACGGCGACGTCGCCCTCTCGCCGGAGCGTGAGGGTGACGGTGGTCGCCGCGGGCGTGTGGGTGCGCGCATTCCGCATCAGGTTGGCGACCACCTGTCGCAGGCGGTTCTCGTCGCCGAGCACGTCGACCGCGTCGTCCTCCTGCAGGTCGAGCAGCCACGTGCGCGAGGGGTCGGACGCATGCGCGTCGCTCACGGCGTCGATCGCGAGCATCGTCAGGTCGACGGGCTCACGCCGCAGCTGCTGGCCTGCGTCGAGGCGCGCGAGGAGCAGCAGGTCCTCGACGAGGTCGGCCATGCGCGTGGACTCCGATGCGATCCGGTCGAACGCGCGCTCCTGCGTGGGCGTCATCGGGGCGTTCTCACCGAGGGAGAGCTGCGCGTACCCGCGGATGGACGCGAGGGGTGTGCGGAGCTCGTGGCTCGCGTCGGCGATGAAGCGCCGCAGCTGGTCCTCGCTGTGCTGCCGGGACGACAACGCCGACTCGATGTGCGCGAGGAGGACGTTGAGCGAATGGCCGACGCGGCCGACCTCGGTCGTGGGGTCGGTGTCGGAGGCGTCCACCCGCTCGGGGATCTCCACCTCTCCGGTGGAGAGGGGGCGTGCGGCGACCCGGTCGGCGACGACGGCGACGCGCTCGAGCGGGCGGAGCGACCGCCGCACGAAGAACGACAGTCCCAGCAGGACGAGGGCGAGGGCGGTGCCCGCGACGCTCACGAGGATGACGGTGAGGGCCGAGGTCGTGGCCGTCACCTCTTCGACGGACATCCCGGCGATGACTTTCTGACCGTTCTGCTCGCGTGCGGCGAGGCGGAACTCGCCGAGCCCGCCGCCGACGTCCACGGTGACGGGCGTCCGCGCCGACAGATCCGCCTGTGTCACCGCGGCGAGCTGCTTGGCGTCGAGGGACCGTTCCTCTCCGTCGTCGCCGGTGTAGCTCGAGACGACCGTGCCGTCGTCGAACAGGACGAACAGTGAACCGACCCGCGGCGCAGGACCGTCGCCCCGGTCGCCGTTCGCCGGATTCGGCGCGGTCTGCATGCCGTTGCCGAGACGGGCCATCTGCAACGACTCGACGACCTGCGCATCGAGGCGCTCGTACACGAAGGTGCGGAGGGCCAGCGACGTCGCGAGGCCCGTCACGAGCAGGGCGATCGCGACGAGGGCGCCGGTGCCGACGACGAGCGTCCGGCGCAGCGTCCAACGGCGGGCGGTCATTCTGCGGACTTGATCGTGTAGCCGACGCCGCGCACCGTGTGGATGAGGGGTTCGCCGAGACTGTCGATCTTCTTGCGGAGGTACGAGATATAGATCTCGACGACGCTCGATGTCCCGCCGAAGTCGTAGCTCCACACCTGGTCGAGGATCTGCGAGCGGGACAGCACGCGGCGCTGGTTCTGCATGAGGTAGCGCAGCAGGTCGAACTCCTTCGCGGTCAGCTTGATCGGGATGCCGCCCCGCACGACCTCGTACGTCTCCTCATCCAGCGTGAGATCGCCCACGCGCAGTCGCGTCTCGGCCGCTGCGGCCGCCGCGACGTGTCGACGGGCCATCCCGCGCAGCCGTACGACGACCTCCTCGAGGTTGAACGGCTTGGTGAGGTAGTCGTCACCGCCGGCGCTGATGCCGGCGATGCGATCCTCGACGGCGTCCTTCGCGGTCAGGAACAGCACGGGAACGTCGTTGCCTGTACTCCGGAGGCGCCGGAGGACCTCCATACCGTCGATCCCCGGCATCATGATGTCGAGCACGACGAGGTCGGGGGCGAACTCCCGCACCAGGTTCAAGGCTTCCTGCCCGTTTGCCGCTGTGCGTGCGTCCCACCCCTCGTTCTGCAGCGCCATCCGCAGCAGATCGCTCAGGTTCGCTTCGTCGTCGACGACGAGCACGCGGACGGGGGAACCGTCTACGCGGGTGAGGGGCGCGGGACGGGAAGGGTTCATGGTGTCAGCTTTCCTGGTTCGGAGAGGGAATGCGACCGTGCGGCGTCCACGGGGACGCCGCACGGTCGAGGGCGTCAGGAGTTCTCGCCGCCGTCGGACGGGGCGCCGCTCCGGTCGCCGGGCTGACCCATCCCACCGGGTCCGCCCATGCCGCCGCCGCCCATGCCCCCGGCGATGGCTTCGCCGGCGGTCACCTCGACCGACTCTCCCGCCACCGTCACGGTGTAGGTGCCGGCGGCGGCGACCTCGGAGGACGAGAACACGACCGTCTCGAACTGCTTCGCGGCCGTCGCCGAGGCGATGACGGTGCCGTCGGCATCCGTGATCTCGATCTCATCTCCCGCAGACCCGCTGATCGTCGCGGCGATCCACGCCTGCGCCGCGTCGGCGTCGGGCGTCTCGGCCATGCCGGCACTGCCCACGGCGAGCAGGGTGCCCCCGCTGACAGAGAAGCCGCCGTTGCTGTCGAGCGCGCCGTTGCCCTGCATGGTCGGACCCCAGACGACGATGTCGCCCCCGGTCACGGTGACCGATCCGTTCGAGTCGATGCCGTCACCACCGGCATCCACCGTCAGAGTGCCGCCCGAGATCGTGATCGTCTCGCCCGTGTCGGACATACCGCCGCCCCCGCCGCCGGCCGTCGAGCCCGAGCCCGCGTCGCCGCTGCCGTTGAGGCCGTCGTCGGATGACGTCACCACCGTCTCGCCGCCACGGATGAGGATGTCGGTGGCCTCGAGTCCTTCGGTGGATTCGGCGATCGTGAGGCTGCCGGCGGCGACGTCCAGGGTGTTCGCGGCGTGCGCGCCGTCGTCCCCCGCGGCGACGGTCACGGTGCCGCCGGTGATGCCGATCGACCCGTCGGAGTGCAGCCCGTCATCGGTCGCGGTGACGTCGACGGTCCCGCCGCCGATCGCGACCACGACGCCGGCGCTGATCCCCTTGGAGCCGGCATCCGCCGCACCCTGGGCGCGGAGCGTGACCGTCCCGCCGGTGACGACCGCATCGGTCGCCGCCGAGATCCCGTCGTCGCCGCTGGTCGCGGAGACCGTGCCGTCCGAGATCCAGACGTACCCGCGGGTGGCGTCCTCGTCGTCGTCGCTCTTGAGCGCGTCGCCGCCGGCCGTGAGATCGAGCGTGCCCCCCGAGATCACGAGCGCGTCCTTTCCGCGGAGCGCGTCGTCGGCGGCATCCACCGTGATCGTCCCCGACGTGATCGCGAGGTCGTCTGTGCTCGCGATGCCGTCGTTGCCGTTCCCCGTCACGTCGAGCGATCCCGAGCCGGTGAGGGTGAGGTCCGCGTCGGCGTAGATCGCGGCGTTGGCTGCAGCGGCGTCGTCGTACGACGAGGCATCCGACACCGTGTTCTGTGTCCCGTCGGCGAGGGAGATGACGACGTCGTCGGCGGTCGTGACGGAGATCGCTGCCCCCGCGGTGTTCGCGATGTCGACACCGTCGAGGATGAGCACGACCTGCGCGTCGTCGGGGGCGGCGACGACGACCGACCCGTCGAGGTCTCCACTCAGGCGGTACACGCCGGCTGCGCCGATCGTGACCGTGCTGCCCGAGACCTCGACGCCGTCGCCGGAGGCCTCGGCGGTCGAGCCCGAGAGAGTGATCTCGACCGCGTCGTCGGCCGTCCAGTCGTCGTCGGCGACGACGGTCGCCTCGTCGTCCGCGGCGAGCACAGCGGTCGCGTCGAGATCGGAGTCGACCGTCACCTGGGCCGCCGTCGAGGTCGCGTCGCCGCTCGACGACGAGGTGTCGCTGCCCGTCGTCGTCAGACCGGTGACGGCGCATCCGGTCAGCAACAGGCCGGCGAGAGCGAGCGGAATGGTGGGAAGGATCAGGCGGCGGCGCATGGCAGCTCCTCGGTGTGGAAGGTGATGGTGGGGGATGAGGCGGCGAAAGGGCCGCGGAGGAGTCGACCCCAGCGGTTGCGGGGGAGGTCGGGGCTGAGCGCGGCGAGCCCCGTGGCGTACTTGCTGACGGAGACCGGACGGTGTCCGGCGCGCCACAGCAGGCGATCGACCGCGGATGCCGACGAGGGCGACTTCGTCTCGAGGATCGCGAGGCCGGGGAGCGTGAATCCGCTTCCGTCGGGGCGATCCCACCGGAGATCGGTGTCGATCGTGGCGCGGGACGACCCGTCGGGGGCGAGGAGCGTCGCACGGGCGTACCGCGTGGTCAGGGTGGCGCCGAGCTCGTCCACGCGACGGGTGTCGACGCCGATCGCCTCGAATGCCGCGGCGACGTCGTCCTGTGCGTCGGGAGTCAGGACCGCTCGGTGGGCGATGTCGTACTCCGACCGCTCCTTGACGGTTGTTCCCCGCGCACCGCGTGTCTTGATCTCGAGGAACGCGGCGTCCGTGTCGATGTAGGTGCGGGTCCGCAGCTTGAACCGCCGGCGCCGGGGACGGGCCGCCATGTGGAAGCTCAGCAGATCGGGGGTGTCGAAGTAGACCGACTCGTAGGCGAAGCGGCGCGCTCCGCCGATCTCGAGGATCCGGGTGCGATCGTCGACGCGGGCGAGGAGGTCCTCCAGGGCCGGCTGCGGGATCACGTACTTGCGGTCCACCCGGGCGAGCAGGGCCGCCTCGGCGACCATCTCGTCGAGCTCGACCGCCTCGAAACGGGTGAGCGCGTCGGCTGCCGCGGTCATCGTGCGACTCCCGCGGTGAGGCGGACGTCGGCGCTCGCCCGGAAGCGCACGTCGACGAGCGTGGTGTCGTTCACGAAGTCGAGTTCCTGCACGGTGAGCGAGGTGACCTCGCCGCCGACGCGCTCCGCGATCATCGTCCGGAGGGTGGTCTCATCGGACTCGGCGCGGTCGAGGCGGACGATCTGGTGCCGGCTGCGCGAGAGGATGCGCGGGTGGTCGGCTGCCCACAGGACCGCGAGGATCAGGGCGATGAGCGCCGTGACGGGACGGATGTCGGTGGTCGGCAGCCCCGCCATGAGACCCATCGCGAGCGCGGCGAAGTAGTACGCCACTTCGCGCTGCGAGATCTCGGACGACCGCAGTCGGATGATCGACAGCACGCCGAACAGTCCGAGGCCGAGGCCGAGCGCGACTTCCGCCGTCCCCAGCACGCTCGCGACGGCCATGACGCCGACGTTGACGCCCAGGAACGCGACCACGAGGTCGCGGCGCCGGTGGCGTCGGTAGTAGAGCCCGAGGCTGAGGACGAGGGCGGCGGCGATGTCGATCGCGATGAGCAGGATCGAGGGGATGGTCATGGGTTCCTCCGAGGACGTGTGGTGACGATCTCCATCCGAGTCGCCGCACCTTCACCGTTCATAAGAGGCGCATTGACCGCCGATTCGAGCGGTGCGGGCGCCGGAGTGCGGGAGAAGACGACGCGGCGCTGGATCAGGTAGCCGAGGGCGAACAGGGCGGCCTCGGTCGCGATCTTGGCGGGCACGAGTCCGAGCCCGAGCGCGGTGAGGCCGCTCATCCACGCGACGTTCGTGGCGAGGAGCACGGCTGCGAGCGCGGCATAACGACCGGCTTGTCGCAGCAGCGGTCCCCGCGCCTCGCCTCGGAACACCACCCGCCGGTTGACGGCGAAGTTCACGCTCGCGCTCACGACGCGGGCCGCGATGATCGAGGGCACGAGTGCGCCGGTCACGGCGTGGAAGACCAGCAGGAGGACGGCGTCGAGGGCGAACGAGGCCAACGACGATGCGGCGAACAGCACCAGCGGCATCCCGACCCGCAGGGTGTCGATGATCGGGCGGAAGTGACTCGACGCGTTGCCGGCGAGATAGACGGTCTCGATGGGGACCTCGAGGGTCCGCCAGCCGTCCCGTCGACAGCGCAGGAGGATGTTCTGCTCGTACTCGAAACGGTCTCCCCGCTGCGCGCGCAGCCACGGGAGCATGACGGCGGGGATGCCGCGCAGCCCCGTCTGCGTGTCGGAGAGGCTCCAGCCGGCCGACGCCCGGAACGCGGCGCGCGCGGCTCGATTGCCGATCCGGCTGCGGAGGGGGTTGCCGGGGCGATCGACCTCGCGGCATCCGAGGACCATCGCGGGGTCGCCGCCGGCTTCGGCAGCGACGGTCGCGTGACCGACGCGGACGATGTCGCGCGCGGTGTGCTGGCCGTCCGCGTCGGCGGTGACGACCGCGTCGCCGGGGAAGGCCTGCGCGGCATGGTCCAGGCCCGTGCGCAGGGCCGCTCCCTTGCCGCGGTTGCGGACGTGGCCGAGCACGGTCGCGCCGAGGGATGCCGCCTCGGCGAAGACGGCGTCGTACGCCGGCCCGCTGCCGTCGTCGACGAGGATGACCGGGGTGCCGGGTGCGGCGGACGCGAGATCGCGGAGGAGGTCGAGCAGGGCATCGCCGGGCTCGTATGCGGGGATGAGGACGACCACCGGCTCACTCCCCGATGTAGAGGATGTCGCTGGTGCCGCGTTCGCCGCCGTTGGAGGGCTGGTTCACGACGTCGCCGTCGAAGTACATCGTCGACGAGCCGCCCCCGTCGAGGTTGTATGCGGTCTCGGCGCCCAGTCCGGTCATGATGTCGGCGAGCTCGGTCAGGGTGGCGCCGCGGCTGTATCCGTCGGCGCGGCCGTCGACGACGACGAAGACGAGGTGGTTGTCGTCGATGACGCCGACGGCGGTGCGCGGCTGTTCGCCCTGGATCGAGTGGTTGCCGACGTTGGTGTCGACCTCGACGTCCTCGATGCCGTCCACGGTCGCGCCGTCCTCGACGATCGCAGGACCGAAACTGAGGGTGTTCCAGACGCCGTCGGCCAGGAGTTCGTCGGCGCTCGTCGTGGTCTCGTCGTACACCCGGACGGTGCCGTCGGCGTAGAAGGCGAGCCCGGTCCGGGCGGGGGAGTCGCGGTAGACGACGCCGTTGCGGATGACGATCCCCGTGTCGCGGAACCCGTAGTAGTCGCCGTTGATCGCGAACACGGCGTCGTTGTCCTCGGCGATGCCGCTCGTCGTCTCGGTGATGTTCTCGCCGAACTGGTCCTTCGCGAAGGCGGACCGCAGGCGGGTGGCATCCGCGAGGACGACGTCGGCGACGTAGTACGTCAGGGTGTCGTCGCCCGAGCCGGTCACGACCTGCGAGACGGTGACGCTCGTCTCGCCGTCGGAGTAGGTGTCGCCGTCGACGGTCCCGGCGGTGGACGCTGACCCGGTGGTCGGGGTCGCGGTCGAGTTCTCGGCCTCGTAGGCCGAGACGTCCGAGATCTCGACGTGTTCGATGAGGAAGCGGTCGGCGGCCCACGCCGTCGCGCCGCCGACGGCGAGCGCGAGGGCGAGGCCGCCGGAGAGGAGGGCGGTGCGGACTCGGCGGGGTCTGGTGATGTGCGGCATCCCTCAGGGATACGGATGCGGCATCGGGCGGACGTTGACCGATCCTGAGAACGGCATTAACGGTGGCGGCGCCGGCCGACTGCCATGATCGAGCCATGGGGGAGACGATGGTCGCGGAGCGACTCGAGCCGGCGCCGGAGAAGAAGCGACGGGAACCGCGTCGTCGGGCCCTGCTGATCGCCGCGATCGCGGTCGGGGCGATCGCCGTGGTGGTCGCCGGGTGGCAGATCGCCGCATGGACGGCGCTCGGCGCGGTGCGGATCGTCTACGACGCCCGTCCGGTCGCCTGCGAGGGTGCCGAGGTGACGCTCGACCCGCCGGGGGCGTCGGACGAGTTCCTGAGCGACGGCGGTTTCGCGGGGGACGAGACGTTCTACTCGCCCGTCGTGGGGGTCGAGCCGGGGATGACTTGCGGGGTCCGGTTCTTCGTCGTCAACGACGGCTGGAGCGAGGTCGATGCCCGGGCCGTCGCGCTCCCGGGGATGCAGGAGGACTTCGTCTCCCTCATCCGGCCGACGATGGTGAATCCGAACGGCCAGATGAGGCTCGCCGACATCGACGACGCGGCGGTCTTCGCGATCGAGGGCATGCCCGTGCCCGCCGGGGATCAGCAGTCCTTCACGGTCATCCTCGAGGCGAACGCTGAGGATGCCGCCGGCTACGAACAGTGCTCCGGTTTCATGCCGAGGCCGCCCCGGGTGACCGTCTCGGCGCTCGGCGTGGAGCGCACCGTCGCATCGCCCGAGGATTCCGGCATCTGGTACTCCGACGGCGCGCGCAGCGACTGCGACTGAGGCCGCCGCGAGAGACGTTCGCGTAGCGTGGAGCGGTGACCGTCGGCATCCAGCTGTCCCCGCTCGCCGAGATCCCGGCGACCACCCTCTACCGCATCCTCTGGTTGCGGGTGAGCGTGTTCGTCGTCGAGCAGCGGGCCGCCTACCCCGAGCTCGACGGCCGCGACATCGAACCCGGCGCGATGATCGCCTGGGCCGAGGAGAACGGCGAGGTCCTCGGAACGCTGCGCCTGCTCGACGAGGCGCGCCGGTGGCGGATCGGCCGCGTCGTCACGAGCGCAGCTGCCCGCGGACGCGGCGTCGGTGCCGACCTCATGCGGCGAGCGATCGACCATGCCCTCGCGCAGGATGCGTCCCGCCCCTTCGTCCTCGACGCGCAGGAGCACCTGGCCGAGTGGTACGGCCGGTTCGGTTTCGTGGTGAGCGGCCCGTCGTTCGTGGAGGACCGGATCCCCCACGTGCCGATGACGCGCACCCCATAGGCAGGGCCGTCGGCCGGGCGTAGTCTCGCGCCGTGCGCCCCCTTCGCTTCTCGACGAACGTGACCCTGGACGGTTGCATCGACCACCGCGCCGGGAATCCCGACGCCCAGACCCACGCGCACGCCGCGCAGCAGATCGCGCGGGCCGACGCCCTCGTGCTGGGTCGGGTCGTCTACCGGATGATGGAGGAGGCCTGGCGGCCACCCGCGTCCGAGGGGAGACCGGACTGGATGCAACCGTTCGCCCGGACCATCGACGCAGCGAAGAAGTACGTGGTGTCGTCGACGCTGCCGTCCGTCGACTGGAACGCCGAGCTCCTGGCGGGCGACCTGCGCACCGAGGTCGAGCGTCTCAAAGCGATACCCGGGAAGGGGCTGTACACGGCGGGTGCGACGCTCGCGACGACCCTCGCCGGGTGGGGTCTCATCGACGAATACACCTTCGTCGTCCACCCTCGGATCGCCGGTCACGGTCCGCGCCTCTTCGAGGGCGTGGCGGAGCCCCTCGACCTGGAGCTGGTCGATCGTCTCGCCTTCGATTCGGGCGTAGTGGCGGAGACCTACGTGCCGCGCCACTGACCCAGTCTGAGCCCCATCACCTGTCGACCGTCGCCCTAGGGGCCGAGGCTCCGGCATCCGTGCGGCGCCAGCCTGCGGCATCCCTCACCACCGCCCCGCCCCGCTCGAACGCCTCGAGCCAGCCGGTCATCGGCCACTCGCCCCACCGGCGGTGGAACAGGGCGCCGTTGCGGAGGATGTCGTCGACGTGCTGCCACGGCGGCGAGGTCGTCGGGTGGTACTGGTGGTACGCGTGCGCGCCGCCCGTCCAGACGAGCGGGATGCCGCGCGATCGCATCCGGAACGCGAAGTCGGTGTCCTCGCCGCCGTACCCCTCGTAGTCCTCGTCGAACCCGCCGATGCGCTCCCATGTGCGGGGCGTCAGCGCGAACGACAGCGACCAGAACAGCGCGTACTCCTCGGGTCCCGCCGCGCGTTCCGCGTCGTCCGCGGGCATCGGCCGTGCCGCATGGGGAGAGGTGAGGGCGACGAGGTCGGCGGGGTCGGATGCCGCGACCCCTTCGGCGAGGTAGGTCACCGGTCCGCACAGCACAGCGCCCGCGTGGCGCGCGGCGGCATCCCGGTATCGGCGCAGCAGGTCGGGACCGGGGATGCAGTCCGCGTCGAGGAAGACGAGCAGGTCGGCGTCGCCGGCGGCGAGCGCCCCCGCGTTCCGGCCCGCGGCCAGCCGCAGTCCGTCCGGGCCGGGCGGCATGCGGACGATCACCTCGGCATCGAGCTCGGGCGGTGCGGAGTCGCCGATCCAGACGACGACACGGCGGGCGCCGGGCGCCCCTTCGAGCGCCCGCAGCTGTGCGCGCAGGTGGTCGACGCGTCCTGCGGAGCACAGGCTCACCACCGCGACGCTCATCGCAGGCCTCGCACCGTGTCGCTGATCGCGGCTGCGGCGCGCTGGGGTGCGCCGGCGACCTCCCAGCGCTCCCACTCCGGGCGCGCCGTCGAGGCCCGGTCGACCAGCTCCGGCCACTGCGCGATCGTCGGCCACTCGTCGGCGACCTGTGCCAGGCCCGCGCGGCGCAGCGCCCGACCGGTCTCGCGCTGCTCCTCGAACGGTCGCTCCTGGGGAACGACGATCGCGGGCGCGTGTGCCGCAGCGAGGTCGGCGACCGCGTTCTGACCCGCCCACGAGACGACGACCGCCGCCGAGACGAGGGCCTCCCACGGGTCCTCCGCCCAGGCGCCGCCCTCGCCGAGCACCCGCCACCGCCGGCCGGTCGCCTTCTCGGCATCCCGGATCGCCGCCGGTCCCACGGCCGACCCGCCCGACCCGGCCAACAGGACGACCTCGTCGGTGCGGGTTCCGCCGGCCCCGCGCGCGGCGAAGCGGCTGATCCCGCCGGTGTGCACGACCTTCTCGCCGAGCGCCTCGAGGTGCGGTGGCGACAGGATGCCGCGGGCCCACGGCGCGAGGACGGTGTCGGCGGCCGCGAATCCGAGCATGTGCGGCCGGTCGACGCGGTGACCCGGCTGCGTCACGACGACGGTGCGAAGGCCGAGCAGGCGGGCGAGGAGCGTCACTTCGACGGAGGTGTCCACGACCATGCCGTCCCATCGGCGCTCCGCCGCGGTGGCCGCGATGGTCGCGAGCCGGCCGCGGTGGCCGACGTGCCCGATCGGAGCCCAGTGCAGCATCCCGCCGACGGTCGGGTCGACCGGTTCGCCGCCGTCGTCGTCGCGGTCGAGCACCGTCCAGGTCCAGCCGGAGGGCAGAGCGCGGGGAGCGGGGAGGCTGCTGACGCAGTCGACCTCGGCCGTCAGATGGGGGGCGATCGCGAGCAGGCGCGTGACGTGCCCGCGTCCGTGGTGATGGACGTACCACCCGAGGCGGGGGATCACGCGGCGCTCTCCGTCTCGAGCAGTCGCGCGAAGCTCGCCTCGAGCGCGTCGATGCGGATGTCGAGCGAGAAGCGGCGCTCGGCGGTCTCGCGGACGACGGCGCGGAACGCGGCATCCTTCCCGCTTGGGAGCATCGCCGCGGCGCGTTCCGTCATCGCGTCGACGTCGTCGGCGGCGACCAGCTGCATGCCCATCGTCGCCGCGGCGATCTCGGGCACGCCGCCGACGGCGAACCCGACGACGGGCGTCCCGCACATGAGCGCCTCGGGGCCGACGAGCCCGAACGGTTCGGCCCACGCCGGCGTCGCGAGGGCGAGTCCGCTGCGGCCTACGAGGTCCGCCAGCGGCTCAGGGGCGAGCTCGCCCGCATAGTCGATACAGCCGCCCAGCCGGGGGAACACGACATCGCGGGCGTACTCCTCGTCGCCGATCCGGCCCGCGATCACGAGGCGCCGCCCGAGACGGCGGGCCACCTCGACGGCCACGTGCGGGGCCTTCTCGGGCACAATCCGCCCGAACCAGACGAGATCGTCCCCGCCGGGTCCGAGCGCCCACGCTCGGGGGTCGACGCCGTTCGGTAACAGCGTCGAGGGGACACCGGCGGCATCCCACTGCGTCTTCGTGTGCGTGCTCACCGACAGGAACTGCGAACCGGCGCCGTCCGCGGCGGCGTGCGCGGCGACTGCGAGTGCGTCGACCGGAGTGTGCAGAGTCGTCACCATGGGCACACCGAGCTCCGGGGCCCGCTGCAACGGCAGGGCGTCGAGGCAGTGGTTCGAGATCACGTCGTACCGCTCGGGGTGCTCCGCGACCGCGTCGAGAGCCCGACGGAGCGCCGGCGCGCTGTCGCGGTGGTAGCTCTCGGGCCAGGTCTTGTCGGTCGGTCGAGCGCCCTCGGGCCACACCACCGGCGGCAGGCGGAACTCGCGCGCGTCGGGCAGGAAGTCCGACCCCTCCGGCGCGATGAAGGTCACCTCGTGGCCGCGACGACGGAGAGCGTCGACCTCGGCCCAGACGGCGGATTCGAGGCCGCCGGCGTGCGGGCGACGGATCGGGAACCGCAGCGGGGCGATCACGACGATGCGGAGCGGGCGGGCGCTCACGCGGTGCGGCCTTCGAGCGGGTGCGTGCCGTCGAGCAGGCGCCGGTAGAGCTCGGCGTGACGCTCGGCGATCGCGGCATCCATCACAGACCGCACTCCGCGTCGCTGCTCGACGAGCGCGTCGCGCGCGGGACTCGCGGGACGCGACGCGGGCGCGCTCCACAGCGTCCCGAGCGCGGTGGCGAGCTCGGCCGGGTCCGTCCGTGCGAAGGAGGCGACTGTGCCGTCGTCGTGCTGCTCAGCGAAGAACCCCACCCTCGGGGCCGCGACCGGGACACCCAGATCCCAGCACAGCTCGAGCCACCCCGAGTGCGTTCCGTGCCGGTACGGCAGGACGCACGCGTCGAGCCGCGCGAGCGCGGCGAAGAGCTCATCGTCCGCGAGGCGCTCGTGCTCGACGAGGTCGAGGGCATCGGATGCCGCGCACAGCTCGCGGATCTCGGCGGCGGCATCCGCGTCGCGCACCCGGTGGTGCAGGCGCACCTCGCCGCGGACGTCATGGCCCGCATCGCGCAGTGCCCGGAGCGCTGCGCCCAGGACTCGGACGGTGCCCGGCCCGTCGACACCCGGACGCAGGTCCTTCAGGTGCACGCCGACGACGCGTCCCGAGCCGAGGGCCGGTTCGATCGCGGCCGATCGGGGGAGCACGGACGGGTGCGGGATGACGGTGGCACGACGCCCCCAGCGCTCGCGCACCGTGCGGGCGGCGCCCACCGTCAGGGTCGTGACCGCGTCCGCACCGGCCATCAGCTCGTCGAGCTGGGCGAGGTAAGCGGAGCTGTCGCCGAGCTGGGGGTGCTCGAGGTCGTGGAGCGTGAAGACGACCGGCCAGCCGACGGCGTGGGCGGCGTCCAGGCACGCGGTGAGGTGCCCGGGTGGGAACGACTCCGTGCCGAAGTGGATGTGGAGGAGCGACGCCTCGTCCGCGTACGCGCGGATCCACGCCGGGTCGAGAGCCGCCGGCGGCCACCAGACGGCGGGATCCGTCCCCGGAGCGACGGGATCGGCGAGCACGGTGACGCGGGGATCGGCCGTCGCACGCTGCACGTACGGATGCCCCGCCGGGATCGACACGATCGTGATCGGGGCGGCAGACTCCGCATCCGTCGTCGTGCCGATGCGCATGGTCGTGTCCACAGATCTCCTTCTGACGCCGTCGCGCCGACCAGAGGAGTGGGTGCGTCTTGACGCCCCGACCGTACGCAACGAATCGTCCGAGGCGAGGGGGGCTTGACCCCGTGCTCACCGCCGGATAACCATGCGAGGTGATCTCCGCTCCTCCGCTCCTGCTCGTCCTCGGTCCCGAAGGGCACGGCGTCACCCGGTACGGCCGGGATGTCGCCGACGCGGTCCTCGCCCGCGACACCGGTGCGAGGGGGGTCCAGGTCGCCGACGTCGCGGCCGGCGATCGGGTGCTCGCCGAGGTGGATGCCGGCGCGCGCGTCCACCTCCACGCGACGGATCGGCTCTTCGGCGCCACGCCGGAGGACGCCGCCGACGTCGTCGAGCGCTGGGCGCGGCTCAGCCGTCTCACGCTGACGCTGCACGACGTGCCGCAGCCCTCCGACGGCACGATGTTCGAGCGTCGCCGCTCCGCGTACGCCCGCATGATCACCGCCGCCGAGCGGGTCGCCGTCAACAGTCGCCACGAGCAGCTGCTCATGGCGGAATTCCTTCCCGGCACGGCTCCGGCCCACGCCGTCGCCCTGGGCACGCGAACGGACGTTGCGCGCGTCTCGTCGGTCGGCGCCGACCGCGACCTCCGCGTCCTCATCGCCGGTTTCGTCTACCCCGGCAAGGGGCACCGACCCGCGGTGGTCGCCGCCGCACGCGCCGCCGAGACGCTGAGGTCCCGCGGCGAGGACGTGGGCGAGGTCGCCGTCCGCGCGATCGGGGCCCCCTCGCGCGGCCACGAGGACGACGTCCTCCGGCTCCGCGACGAAGCGGCCCGCCTCGGCGTCGCATTCGAGGTGACCGGGTTCCTGGACGACGCCGCGTTCGGTCGCGAACTGGTCGCCCCCGGCATCCCCCTCGCCGCGCATGAACACGTGTCGGCGTCCCGATCGATGCTCGACTGGGTCGAGGCCGGTCGCCGCCCGCTCGTCGTCGACTCCCGCTACGCCGCCGAGATGGACGAGCTGCGTCCCGGGACCATCGCGCGCTACACCGCCGATGCGCTCGCGCCGCGGCTCGTCGACGCGTGGCTCGATCCGGCCTCCACCCGACTGGCTGCGGGAACGTCGCTCGCCCCGACGCTCGACGACGTCGCGACGTCCTACCTCGCCTGGTGGGCGAGCGCGTGACTCCGCGGGGGATCGCCCTGCCCGGCAACCGCTGGGACCTTCTGGACGGACGTCGACCGGATGCCGCGCCCACCGTCTCGGTCGTCGTGGCGCACTACGAGCAGCCCGAGCAGCTCGCACGCTGCCTCGCCGCTCTCGGCGGCCAGGACCACCCCCGCGACCGTCTCGAGGTGATCGTCGCCGACGACGGCTCCACCGAGCCGCCCCGGGTGCCCGAGGGCGTCCGGCTGGTGCGTCAGGCCGACGAGGGCTTCCGCCTTGCGGCCGCCCGGAACCTGGGGGCATCCCACGCGACCGGTGACGTCCTCGTCTTCCTCGACGCCGACACGGTCCCCGAACCCGGTTTCATCCGGGAGCTGACACGGATGCCGGGGCTCGCCCCAGACGTGGTCGTCGTCGGCAGGCGGCGCCACGCCGATCTCACCGGTGCCGCCGTCGTCGCCGACATCCGTCCCGTCGTCGCTGGGCGCGAGCTGCCCGAACCGGCGTGGCTGACCGACGCCTATCGGCGTTCGCGCAACCTGCTCGAGGCGGACGACCGCAGCTATCGGCACACGATCGGCGCCGTCCTCGCGTGCAGTCGCATCATCTTCGACGCGACCGGCGGCTTCGACGAATCCTTCCGCTCCTACGGCGGTGAGGACTGGGAGTGGACCTACCGGGCCTGGCTGAAGGGTGCGCTCCTGGCCCATGTCCCGCAGGCGGTCGCCTGGCACGACGGCCCGGATGCCGGGGCCCGAGACGAGCACGACCGCGTCCGTCGCAACGCCGAGGCCGTCCTCCTCGCCGATCTCATCCCCGTGCCCGGCTCGCGGCCGCACGGTCGGCCGACCGACCGCGTCGACATCGCGGTGACGGCACCGCCAGGAGCGTCCGAGGGCGCCGCCTTCGTGAGCGTCGACTCGGTCCTCGCGGCCGTCCCGGGGTCGGAGTGGGTGGATGCCGCCGACCTCGCCGAGGCCCGAGGGCGCCTGGACCGCGTGCGTGTGCACGTCGAGATCGTCCGGCCCGTGCGCGTCGATCGGATTCTCGGCGACCTCGTCGACAGCATCGCCCGAGACGGGATGGGCGTCGTCACCGTTCGCGCCGACGACGGCGCTGTGCTCCTCCGCATCCGCTCGTCGCGTGCCGCCGCCCGGGAGGAGAGGTGGGGTCGGGATGACCTGTTCCCCCGCGCGTCGGAGCGCGACGACGGGGTCCGACTCCTGGTCGGCGAGCCCGACGTCGCCGCCTACCTCGGCGGGTGGGGCTGAGCCGCCGAGGTCCTTCCGCATCGCGTGTCGACGGGGTCTTCGGCATCCGTGTGACGGATCGTGTTGTGCCCACGGCCCGGGTCTGGTTTCATATCGACGGGGACACCGGTCGTGCCCGCCTGGGGAGGCGTGCACACCGGCGACGAATGGGATCGTCGCCGGCGCCGGTCTAACGCACACATCTCTCGCTCGGGGTGTGCGCGACTGGGGAAGAGCATGGGGACAGTGGGGACAGTCGTCGCATCGACGACGAGCCGTGCGCGCATCGACGCGCCGGCCGGCCGCGCCGTCGCGCGCGCCCTCGTTCCCATCCGATCGGCGGGCGGCTCCGAAAAGCCGCTGTCGGCGCCCGGACCTGATGCGATGCGCGCGCCGGCGCACGACTCCGCAGTGAGTGCCCGACGGCGCGCTGCGACACGACATCGAGACGGCACCGGCGACGGCGCCGTCCGGGCGGCGGCGTGAGTCGCCGGGGGACGCTCTTGGGGAGCGTGTACGACATGAGGAAATGTGGGGGGACACACGTGAGCAGAAGACTGAACATCGCCGTCGTCGGCGCGGGGTACTGGGGGCCGCAGCTGGCGCGCAATCTGCGCGCGAGTCGGGAATGGAACCTCGCGGCCATATGCGACGTCGACATCGATCGCGCCCGCCGGGTGGCCGATGCGGTGGGCGGGGCGCCGGTCACGGCGGAGATCGAGTCGGTGCTCGCCGACCCGCTCATCGACGCGATCGCCATCGCGACGCCGGCCGCCACGCACCATGCCATCGCCATGGCGGCTCTCGACGCCGGCAAGCACGTCATGGTCGAGAAGCCCCTGGCCGACACGCAGAAACGCGGCACCGAGATGGTGCGCCGGGCATCCGAGCGAGGTCTCGTCCTCATGGTCGACCACACGCAGTGCTACACGCCGGCGGTGATGAAGATGCGTGAGCTGATCGCCGGCGGTGAGCTCGGCGACATCCTGTTCGTCGACAGCGTCCGCATCAACTTCGGCCTCACGCAGCCCGACGTCGACGTGTTCTGGGATCTCGCGCCTCACGAACTGTCGATCATGGATTTCATCCTGCCGGACGGCCTGCAGGCGACATCGGTGGCGGCGCACGGCTCCGACCCGATGAACACCGGCAAATCGTGCATCGGCCATCTCACGATGCCGCTCGACGGGGGAGCGATGGCGCACGTCCACGTCAACTGGCTGAGCCCCACCCGCACGCGTCGCATGGTGATCGGCGGGACGCGCCACACCCTCGTGTGGGACGACCTCGACCCGCAGCAGCGCCTCAGCGTCTACGACCCGGGTGTCGATGTCTCGTCGATCTCGCGAGCCACCGCGCAGGATCGCCGTGCCGCGACCAGCTTCCGCATCGGAGGCATCCGCGCACAGGCCGTCGAGGAGCGCGAGGCCCTCGGGACGGTGGTCTCGGAGTTCGCCGCCGCCATCCGCGAGAAGCGAACGCCGCGCACGAGCGGCGCGGCGGGGCTGCGGGTGCTGTCGATCCTCGACGCGGCCGCCGGCAGCCTCGCAGCGTTCGGCGTCCCGCAGCCTCTGCGGCATGCGCGCCGCTCGGCGGGAGTCGCCGCGTGACGACCTCGCCGGCGGCCGGCATCCCGCTCGCCGACCGGGCTCGGGGAATGAGCCCGGTGCGGGATGCGGCCGACCGTGGCTGAGTCCAGGATCGAGGTCCTGGTCCCCTGCCTCGGCCCGCAGGAGGCCGAGGCGGTGGCCCGCGTCGTCGCCGCAGGGTGGATCGCGGAGGGACGGGCGGTCGCCCGGTTCGAGGAGGAGTTCGCCCGCGTCATGCGGGCGCCCTACGCTGCGGCCGTCTCGAGCGGGAGCGCAGCGCTGCAGCTGGCGCTGGTCGTGGCCGGCGTGCGGCCCGGCGATGACGTGGTCGTCCCGTCGCTGGCGTTCATCGCCACGGTGAACGCCGTCCGGCACGTCGGAGCGACCCCTGTGTTCGCCGATGTCGACCCGCACACCGGCACTGTCACGGGGGCGACGGTCGACCGCGTACTCACCCCGACGACGACGGCGGTCATCGTCGTCGACCATGCGGGCGTACCCGTCGACCTGGACGACATCCGCTCCGTGACGGACCCCCTCGGGATCGTCGTGATCGAGGACGCCGCGTGCGCTGCGGGCTCGACGTACCGCGCGCAGCCGGTCGGCGCCACGGCAGAGGTCACGGCGTGGTCGTTCAGCGACCGATCCATCCTCACCACCGGCGAGGGCGGCATGCTCACGACCACGCACGCCCGGTGGGCCGCGCGGGCGAAGCGCCTCCGCGAACACGCCGCCGACGCGGCGTCCGAGGGCGACGGTCTGTTGCTGCCGCGGGCCGAGGAGTATCCGGAGGTGGGGTGGGACTGTCGGATGACCGATCTGCAGGCCGCCGTGGGCCTCGTACAGCTCGCCAGGCTGCCCGAGATCCTCCGCCGGCGGCGCGAGATCGCCGACCGTTACCGGCGGGAGCTCGCGGGCGTCGCCGGACTTCGCCTCGTCGCCGATCCTGCGTGGGGCGAAGGCAACGCGCATGACCTCTGGGTCGAGGTCGGAGGAGAGTACCCGCTTGACCGCGACGGGGTGATCGAGGCGCTCCGTGAGGCGGGGGTGTCCGCTCGACGCGGCACCCGGGCCGCGCACCGTCAGGCGCCGTACCGATCGCTGACTCCTCCGGAGGGCCTGCCCGGAACGGCTCGGCTGACCGACGGCACGCTCGTCCTCCCCGTCCATCACGCGCTCACGGATGCCGAGCAGGGCCGCATCATCGCGACCCTGGTCCAGGCTCAGCGTGCGGTCGTGACGGCGGCGGAGATCGGTCGCTGACCGGCGGCATCCTCCGCTGAGGAGTCGAGCCCCGGCGTCGCGTGATCGCGACCGGGGTGCCGGCTCACGCCCGAGTCGGACGTATCGTCATCGATCCATCAGGCGGGCACGGACGGACGGGGGGAGGTCCGGCCGTGCCCGCGTGCGGGTGACGGTTCATGCATCGTGGTGAGCCGAGGATCGGCGGTCGGCCAGAGAGGCCTGCGGTTCCTCGATGAGGTTCCGCGTCGCTGATCGCTTCGGCTCGAGCATGAGCCGCCACATCTTCTCGAGTCCGGCTCGCCCGACCCACCGGGGGGCGTGCGCGGCTCGACCTGTCAGAAAATCCATCACGGTGTCGGCAGCCAGGAGCACACGCGCACCCGTGGCCTGCCCATAGGTGTCGATCCACTCCTCCTGCGTGGCCCTGTCGACGCAGACGATCACGAGATCCGTGTCGGTGTGCCGGAGCTGTTCCGCGATCTCCGCGGACGCGTCCGGTGACGAGACCTGTTCCCGCGTCGGCGTCCAGTGGCCGATGAGTGCGACACCGGGCCATTCGGCCATCACTCGTCGGTGGAGCGTCTCGCGCTCGTCCGCCGACCCGCCCACCACTGCGACGCGCCACCGCTCGGCGCTCGCGCGGTTCAGGACGTCACCGATCAGATCACCGCCGGCCAGCCGCGGCCACTCCGCGCCGGTCACGCGCTTGGCCCGCGCGGCGACGCGTCCGTCCTCGATCAGGGTCAGATGGCGGATGCCGCCGGCGTCCGGCGCCTCGTGGTGCGGGTGGCCGAGCGTCGCCGGGACGACTGCGAGCGGCGAGAGCCGACGGTCATGGATGGTGTCGGCGATCACCTCGCACGCGCCCTGCGCATCGGTGAGGTGGACGTCGGTGCCCGCGATGCGGACGGTCGGCGGCCCCATCGGCGAGGGTCGCGGTACGACCTTCCGGGCGGCGAGCGACCCGCGCAGGCGAAGGGTGCGTATCGGCGACGTCACCGCGCGCATGGCCATCAGTCGGCCCGCCGCGTGCGCCGCGCCGACACGCGTGTCGAGCAGTGCTGTCCTGCATCGACGGCGCGACGCAGCCGGCGCGCAGTCGTGTTCCGTTCTGTCCCCATGAACGTTCCGTCCCCCCAAACATCGACCAGGTCCCAGACCTGTGCCCCCAATGCGGATCCGATCCGCTGTCCCCGTTACCGACGCCGGTCCCCGTCGGCGTCTGCGCGGTGAGCCGAACCCCTCGGTCACCGCACTCTCTCCCCCTGGTCGCTCAGCGACCGACCACGCGTCGCCCCTCACGACGCGTGGAATGTGGGCCCTTCGTACGTGTTCGTTGCGCGAACGAAGGCGTACGAAGAGCCCAGGCAGACATGGTTACGGCCCCCAAGCTCGCCCCCACTTCCTCTGCTGCCGCCTTGTGCCGTGTCAACTCCCCAAAGCCTCTACGGCGGCGATATCGGAACGCTACAGCCGAGTCGCCCGTCCACCAATAGGGGGACAAACCTAATCTGTTGTCCCCCAAACGGGGGACAACTAGGGGATCGGATTAGGGGTTCGTGGAGGCAAACACGGGAGGTCTGTCGACCGGATCGGAGATAACGTGACGGCTGTACATCGAGCGCGCCCACCTGAGGCGCGGGCTCGAATGCCTTTGGGGAGGCTGTTATGTGGGGGAACATCTGGCGTGCCACGATCGTGGTCGCCGTCATCGCAGGGGCCGGCTCGACGCCGGCGTTCGCCGCGGACGGATCGTACGTCCCGAGCAGTCCGCCGGACGGCGGGCTCGACGGATCGGTCGTGCAGGCGCTGTGCGTCGATGAGGCGCCCACGATCGACTACTCGATCGTGCGCGTCGCCGCGACGGCGAGTGCGCGCAGCCTCTCGACCGGGCCGGTGACGGTGTCGACCGCTCTGGCCGCGTCGTCGACGGTGCGGGTCGCCGTTGCGACGGCTGCGGCCTCGACACCGACCGCCGAGCTCGTGATCCGGGGGGATGGGCAGGAGATCGCCGTCCCGCTGCGGGTGGATGCCGCGGGTGAAGGCACCGGCAGTATCCTGTGGCCCGGCGTCGAGGTCTCTGGCGACGGCACCGTCGAGGCTCTGCCCGGCTGGGTCCGTTCCGGCGACCAGTGGGAGCCCCGCAACGATGCCGCCGCGTGGACCACGGGCGACGTGACGGCTCAGCTGCGGGTCGGGGGCGAGCGTATCGATGTTCCGCTCGCCTACCCGGGCTACTCCGACGACTGTGCGACGCCGGTCGGCGTCGCGTCGGGAAGCGTCTCCCGCGGGCTGGCGCAGACGGGCGGACAGTGGCCCGTCGCCGCGGCCGTGGGTGGAGCCGCTGCCGTGGTCGCCGGTGTCCTCCTCGTCGCGCGTCGTCGCCGCCGGGTCGAGTCGTGAGACGGCGCCGTCGACTGATCCTGGTCGCCGGCGCCCTCCTCCTCATCGGGACCGCTGCCGCGGCCGTGCACGTCGGTCGCTCGGCATGGGATCTCAAGGAGGCGCTCGATGTTGCGGGGGATGACGCGGCCATCGCGGTGAAGGCCGTCGGCTCGGGTGACATCGACGGCGCGAAGGCCGCCGCCGACCGACTCGTCGACGGTATCTCGCACGAGATCCCGGACGACCCGGTCTGGTACGCGGCGGAGGCACTCCCCGGAATCGGGCCGAACCTCTCCGCGGCGCGACGCGCGGCCACCGCGGTCGTCGACGTGGCGGATGACGTCGCTCCCGCCGTGCTCGACACGGCACGCGGCCTCGAGGGCGCCGACGCCGCGGGAGCGGTCCGCGTCCTGCGACACGCAGCTCCGGCCCTCACCCGCGCGGCGGCGGCGCGCGACGACGTCGCGGAGGATCTCGCCGACATCGACCGGAACGCCCTCGTCCCGCAGCTGGCGAACGGTGTCGGCCGTGTCGTCGACGCCGTCGACGACATCCGGCCGCTGACGGACGGTGCGGCGCAGGCGGCCGACCTGGTGCCGACGATCCTCGGTGCCGAGGGCGACCGGCGCATCCTGGTCGTCCTGCAGAACACCGCGGAACTGCGTACCGGGGGCGGCATCACGGGGACCTTCCTCGAGCTCCGGGCCCACGGCGGCATCCTCACGCTCGGGGCGCAGCGCGATTCGTCGCAGTTCTCGCCGGCGGCATCACCGCTGACGGCGGTGCCCGCCGCGGAGGTGCGATCCCTGGGTGACGGGATCGGCCGCTACGTGCAGAACACGTCGATGACCGCGGACTTCCGGGTGACGGCTCAGCTCGCGTCGGCGTGGTGGCAGAAGTCGGGCGAGACGGCACCGGACGTCGTCGTCTCGATGGACCCCGTCGTCCTCTCCGCGATCCTCGGCGCCATCGGTCCGGTCGAGACGTCTGCCGGCGTTCTCAACCAGAAGAACGTCATCGACAGACTGCTCGTCGAGCCCTACCGGACGCTCGACCAGGACGCCCAGGGGCGTCTGTTCTCGGATGCCGCGGCCGCCGTGTTCACGGCCCTCACCGAACGGGCCCGTCCCGCCGCGATGATCCCCGGCCTCGTGGGAGCGGTCGAGGAGGGGCGGATCTCGGTCTGGAGTCGTCACCCCGACGAGCAGAAGGTCCTCGCCCGAACCGCGCTGGCCGGCCCGCTCGCGAGGCAGGATGCCGCCGGCCCGAACGCCTTCGCCGCCTACTTCAACGACGCGACGGGCGGCAAGCTCACCCCGTACCTGACGGTGGGACTCGCGACGCGCTCGGGGGTGTGTCGCGCCGACGGTCTCCGCGAGGTGGAGGTGGAGGTGTCCCTCGGCAGCACGCTGACGAAACGGGATGCCGAGACGTTGCCCGTCAGCGTCACCGGGGGTGGGTTCTACGGTGCTGCGGCAGGCGACATCGCGCCGACGGTCACGGTCGTCACGCCGCCGGGATGGTTCGCGGGTGGGGTGACGCTCGACGGCGCAGCCGCGGCATCCGTCGATGCCGGGGAGGACGGCCGTGTCCTCGTCACCCGTCGGGTCGACCTCGCACCGGGGGGATCGCACGTCCTGACGTTCCGATTCATCGCCGGACCGGAGGTCCCGTCCGGCGCGGCGACACCCGAGCTCCTCCACACTCCGTTGCTGAAGCGGGTCGACGTCGCCTCGTCGGATATCGGGTGTCCCGCCGCTTGAGGTGAGGCCGCTCACCTCAAGATCTCGCGAATGTCTATTCGGGAAGAGAGCTTTCCTCTAGCATTGAAGCGCCATCCCCCTACGGTTGCCGGGCCGTTCCCCAAGCGGTCTTGACGCGCATTGTCCCCAAACGTGTCCGTCTCTGGCATCCCGGATGGCTTCGCGGACCCCCTCCCGCCGCAGTCCCCACTGAACTGGCCCGAGGGGGTCCGCCCTTTCAGGGGCGTTCGTCAGCGGCTTTCAGCGTTGTCCGTGCCGCCGTCCTCGGCGCCGACGATCGCTTGGAGTTTGGCGATCAGGTCGGTACGCGAGGTGGCGCCGATCCGGCGCCGGATGCGTGCGATGTGGTGCTCGGCAGTGCGCGGCGAGATGAAGATGGCCTCGCCGATCTCGGCGTAGGTCATGCCGCGAAGGACGAGGCCCGCCACCTCGCGCTCGCGCGCGCTCAGCAGGCCGCTGTCGCCGAGAGCCACATCGTTGGTCGCGCTCCCTGGCGCCGCGCTCGGGTGGAGCGTCCGAGCGAACGCAGCGAGTCGGATCCCCGTCCGGCGATCGCGCGAGCGCTCCGAAAGGGTGATGGCCAGGCGCGCGCCCTCCCACCCGAGGCCCATCTCAGCCATGCGCGACGCGACCTCTTCGATGCGTTCCGCGGCGCCCTCGTCGACCCGGTTCCGCGACCACTCGGTGGCGGCGGCCGACAGGGCCCCCGCAAGTCGCGACCCGCGCGCGACGGCGGAGAGCGTCCGCACCGTCTGCGCCTGCCCGTGCGGGTCCCGCGCGAGCATCGCTCGCTGGAAAGAGGACCACGTCAGCGGAACCGACCACATCAGCGGGTCACCGAGGCCGTGGAGGATCCCGTTCAGCGTCTCGAGTGCGGGGGCCACCCGCTCGGAGTCGTCGAACACCGGAGCGGTCTCGATGAACTCGCGCAGGGGGTGGAGGAGGAAGAGGTCCGGTTCGACGTGACGGACATCGTCCCGCACCCGCATCCACAGGGCACGCAGCTCGTCGAGCGAACCGTACCGTCGCACGTGGGCGAGCATGACGGCGTCGCGGACGAGGATCTCGCGACTGCTCAAGGGGAGGAACGAGGCATCCACATCCGCCAACCGGGCGGCCGACTCCTCGGGATGCTGCCGGTGCACGGCGACCCACGCGGCCCAGAGCAGCAGCCGCGAGCGCGCCCACGGGCCGCCGTGGTCGTCCATGAGCGCATCGCCGAGGATGTTCGCGGCGGTCTGCAGTTCGCCGAGGTTGATGGCGCCGATCGCGGCGATGACCGCCGGCAGTTCGGGGACCGGACCGTTCTCACCGGAGTCCCCGTAGGTCTCGCTGGCGCGGACGAGTTCGTCGAACGCGCCGCCCGCAGGCCAAGTGAGCGAAGCCGCCAGGCCCCTCATCAGCTTGGCGTGGGCCACCCTCAGCGTCGTCGGGACTCCTCCGGTACCCGCGTTCAGTCGCTCGACCGCGTCGAGCAGAGGCGCGCGGTCTCCCGTGCCGAACGAGGCGAGGGCGCCCTGCGCGTAGAGGAGGAAGTCGTGACCGGGCTGCGCGCGGTAGGTCATGGCGCTCGCGCGGAGGAATCCGCGCGCACTCCACGCCGAGCCGAGGATGCGGAGCGCTTCGCTGTGATCGTCGCCCTCCGCCGACAGGGCGACGGCGTCGACGAGGGAGGCGGCCTCGTCGATGTCGCCTCGGTCCCACGCCATGCGCGCCTTCCTGAGCGCGATGCGGTTCGGATCCGCCCCGGCGGCGAGCGCCGCGTCGTAGAGTTCCGTGGCCCGGGCGAAGTCGTAGGTCGCGGCCTGGTCCGCGTGAGCCTGGAGGACCCGGGCCAGACGCGCGTCGACGTGGCCGCCGAGCGACGATGCCACCTCGGCATCCAGCGACGGGATCGACGACGTGTCGAGCAGGTCGATCAGCTGGGCGACAGGCGTCGTCCGGGTGACGGTCGTCCGGACGATCGGCACGGGGCGACCTCCGCGAAGCAGGAGTCCTTCGGCATGCCCGACGGCGAGCGCGGCCGCCACTGCGTCGTCTGTCGCTGCCGGCAGATCTTCGTCGCCGCCGAGGCTCGCGCGGCGGACGACGGCGGCGACGGGTGGCTCGAGCGTGTCGAGGCGCAGCGCGATCACCTCTCCGACGGCACGGATGACGCGCTCGTGCGAAGGGTCGCGGCAGTAGCCGTCACCGTGCGCGGCGAGTGCCTGCTTGACGAGCCAGGTCACGGATGCCGCCATCCGGACGATCGCTCCGATGCACCCCGGGTCGATCGAACGACCGGCCTGCTCGACGGCGCGGGCGACGTCTTCGGTGTCGACCTGGCCCACAGCCAGGGCCGGTCGGGACTGCTCGATGCGTCGGATCAGTGCCGTCAGCGCCGGTGTCCACGGCCACGGGCGGCAGCTGACGACGAGTCCCGCGCTCGGGTCGTCGAGGTGCCGGTCGAGGACGCGGACCTGGTCATCGGTCAAAAGGTGCGCGTCGTCGACGAAGAGGGTGTCCTCGACGTGAGAGACCCGTCGGGAGATCTCGTCGAGGAGGGGGCTCTTGTCGGAACCCGCGGGGCCGACCACCACGAGACGGGCCGGGCGGTTCTTCGAGCTCAGTTCCTCTTCGACGTGGGTCAGAGCGAGTTGCGGCCACAGCAGAAGGGAGGGCGGAAGACCGGCGGACATCGCAGCCAGTGCCATCGCGTTCCCCTTCCCCTGAACGGAACGAGCAGACACCCGCTGACGATGTTTCGCCGTCGCACCGTTCACCCCTGCACCCGGGTCCAGATTCGGGTCCGACCCGGGGTTTCCCGCCTAAGGCGAGGTTCTGCGAAATCTACCACCGCCCCCACTCCGTGCGGGGCGGAATGCGAAAACAGTGGAGTGTGTGGTATCAGGGTCGCCGAGTGGAAGGCTCGCGGCGCCGTGTGTAGGTCAGGCTCACCTAACCCGATTTTCCTCGCCTGACCGGGGAGAAAAGGCTGAACTTAGGCTGTCCGAACCGCGGGGGTCGGCGCGTACTCTCGAGTCACGACCACTGAAGGAGGCTCTCATGAGCACCACTCTCGACGACCTGCCCCGCGTGTCCGAGTGCAATGCCCTCGGCTGCTCGTACAACGACCACTCGCACTGCCACGCCGCCGCGGTGACCATCGGTGGGACGCCCGGTGACGCCGAGTGCGCCACGTTCATCCCCCTCGGCACGAAGGGCGGCCTCGACAAGGTCGTCAGTCACGTCGGCGCCTGCCAGCGCGCCGAGTGCGTCTTCAACTCGTCGCTCGAGTGCACCGCCGCGACGGTGCGCGTGGGACCCGGAGCGGAGTCGGCCGACTGCCTCACGTACCAGGCCGCCTGACACCCGCCCTCGCGCGCGCCTACTTCGCGGTCCAAGCGGCGGGCGGCGCGCTCTGGTGGGTCGCCGTCTTCACGGTCCCCGTCGTCCGTGAAGCCACGCTGGGGAGCATCGATCCCTTCGTGATGGCGAGCCTCGACATCCCTCTCTTCGTGATCGCCTCGGCGCTCGCGGCGACGGGGATCCGCGCAGCAGCCGTCATCGCCACGGGCTGGACGCTGCTCGTCACCGTCTTCCTCGCGCTCTTCGCGGTGGCGACGACGGAGGCGGGATGGGGTGCCGTCCTCATGATCGCGGCGGCCGCGGCATCCGTTCTCGCCGCCACCGTCATCGTGCACGGGTCCCTTCCCACGCACTGGCTCATGGTGGGGCCCTTCCGGATCCGCCCTGCGTCGCCGGGAGCGACGGTGCGTAGCCATGTCGGAGCGACGGCTCTTCAGATCGTCGTGTTCTGGGGCCTGGCGCTCGGAGTCGTTCCCGCGGTCATCGTCTGGGTCGAGACGAGATGGATGCTGCACGTGCCGGTACCTGCCGGGGCGCGTGGCGCCGGTGTCGCCCTCTTCACCGTTGCGAGTGCCGTCGGGTTGTGGTCCGGCGCCGTGATGTCGACGCAGGGTGAGGGCACGCCGCTGCCGATCGCGACGGCGCGGCGCCTCGTGATCCGCGGCCCCTACCGTTTCGTCCGCAACCCGATGGCGGTCGCGGGCATCGCACAGGGCGTCGCGGTCGGGATGATGCTCTCGTCGTGGCTGGTGGTTCTCTACGCCGCCTGCGGCTCCGTCGTGTGGAACGCGGCGATCCGCCCGCACGAGGAGCGCGACCTCGAGGCGCGGTTCGGCGACGAGTTCCTGCGGTACCGGGAGCGGGTGCGGTGCTGGGTGCCGCGTCTGACACCGGTCGCGGTCGATCAGCCCGCGGCTTCTCCGGCGGGGGCCTCCGCCGAGTAGACCTCGACGGCGTCGTCGGCCAGCACGAACTGCAGACGGGTGCCGATGGCGAACTTCTCGCGCAGGGCGGCCGGCGTGGTGCTCGACACCACCAGGCTCGATGCCGGCGCGAAGGGCTCTGCTGCGCAGCTCGTGTACCAGGCTCCCGACCACCCGTCCTCGGGGGAGGCGCTCCAGGCTTCGTCCGGCAGGATCTGCAGGCACCGCGCCTTGACGCCGTCGCCGGTGTCGTAGTGGGCGACGATCGGTGTCATGCCCGCGAGTGCGCGGTAGATGCGGCCGTCCTCGGGTGGAGCGCTCAGGACCTCGGGCCAGGCCCGTTCCGCGTCGAGGGGGAGCGACGTGACGTGGGTGACCTCGACGTCGGCAGGGCTCGTGGCCCCCGCGGTCAGGGCGGGGGCGCTCGCCGCCGCGGTGATGCCGACCGAGAGGGTGGCGACCGCCGCGAGGGATCCCGCCCACGCGAGGCCCGCCAGCACGCGTCGCCGACCCGCATCGGTGCCGGTAGTTGCTCGTGCGGCGCGGAGGTCGGCGGCGACGGCGGCCGGTACCGTCGGCGCGGGAGGCGCCG
>ENA-UOXB01000461-UOXB01000461.1-bioreactor-metagenome-genome-assembly--contig:-NODE-461-length-28318-cov-13.658883_pt1 | contig 28318 bp, 30 predicted proteins | sample MGYA00238158_ERZ761615 | MGnify/ENA primary metagenome ERZ761615 (study PRJEB28904, sample SAMN06267902) | bioreactor metagenome | isolation source: Joint BioEnergy Institute, California, USA...
GGTTGAAGTTGATGAGCGCGTCGCGTAGTTTGGTGGGGTGTTTCGCTCGGTGATCAATTACGTTAAGGCCTATATCATCTGCAAATGATAGGGCCTGTATCCCTGGGACAGTATGGCCCCAAAGACTCCGCTCAGGTAGATCACAAACAGTATGGGGGATACTGGAGACCCTTGGGGGACCCCTGAGTTAATGGGGTGCTCTGGGCACTGATGACCATCAACTATCAACTGAACCCTCTGGTCAGCTAGGAATGATTGTATTCAGCAGATCAGGTCCCCATCTAACCCTAACTCCCCCATCCTTCTAACTAGCTTGGCTGGGTTCACATGGTCAAAGGCTTCCTTTACATCCATGAAAAGAGCCCCTGCAAGCTGCATCTGTCCCCAGCCCTGGTGCACCTTCTGGATCAGGCATGCCACAGCATCTATGGCACTCTGGTGCCTGTGGCTTCCCATTTGGCCAAGATGTAGGACCCCCATGGTTTCACAATAGTTGGATATGGCCTCTGCTGCTATCTTTTCTATAACTTTCCCCAGGTAGTTGAGCAGGCTGATCACCCTATATGCTTTGACTAGGGTATAGTCAGGCTTATTGGGTTTCCAGAGCAGGATCCCCTTTGCCACTTTTCATGCCTGGGGATGAACCCCTAGGCAAAGCATTGCCTAGCCAATGCCACTATCCAGAGGCTGTCCCAGCTCCATAGGAGCTGTAGGGCTCAGAAGTTTAGCCTGTCTATCCTCAGGACTTTCTGGATTGCCTGGCTAAATAAGGCACGCTGTGCTGTCTCTTCCTTAACCTGAGTGTGAATCTTCCCACAGGAAAGGTCTTCTTGAGGGCTCTCTCTAGGGGCTGATGGGAATGCCACCGCCCGGATTAGGGCCTCCTTCTCAGTAATAGTGGTCGCCACCTGGCCCTGGGGGCCCCGGAGGGTAGGGGTTGTACTTGAAGCCTTCAGGGTGGTATACTGGAGGGCCTTCCAGCATCAGGTAGCATCCTCTGGGCCTAGGCGGTCCCTAGATTCCAGAGGCCCTACTAGAAAGGCTTCCCAGCACTTCCGCTTTGCCTGGTGTATGGCTCTATAGGAGATGTTTCAGGCTTCTCAATGTTCACTACTCTAAGGTCCCTATGTGCCATGCCTGCCTTGCCTGGGCATATGCCCCTCAGGCCAGCTTGATTTCTGCTAGCCACCAGTGTTTTGAGTAGGGACATATCTGTATTGGTTTGGCAAAACAGTTCAGGACTGCTGTTATAGATTCTTGGATCCTTGAAGCCTCCCTTTCTATATCCTCCTCTGAACAGGCATCTGTTAGGGGTGGATTGCTAGCAGCAAGTTCCTTCTAAGCTTGTGTAGCCTTCTCTAAGGCTTCCCTGTCTGCCTGAAGGGCCTGTAACTGCCAGCCAGTTGCTTCCTTAACTGTCTCTGTAGATGCTTTCTTTATGGGTTCCCATTCCATAACTATGACCTCATGGTCTGACCCTGTAGGATGATTGCAATCCACAAACCATATAGAGAGGGGCCCTACTTCTGATTTGGTTAGGGACAGGTCAATGAGATACTCCTGGTGTTGACTTTGGCCGAGTCAGGGTATCTGGATTGTTATTGATATAGAGGTTGAATCCTTCAATTAGGGCTTTCATGGGGCCTGCATTAGTCCGAGCCCTTGCCTGGGGGTTCTGTACAGGGCTATATGTATTGAAATCCCCTAAGAGTAGGCACCTTCCCTCAATAATCTGGTCCCAATTGGCATCCTCAATGGCCTGTCTGCGCCTGGGATTTTCCCCTTGCCAGCAGCATTCAGCACCAAGCCAGTTATCATAGCAATTCACTATCTGGGTCCTCTGAATCCTTTCCCGGGCCCTACCTAGCTCCCAGATATCTAATGCCATTAGATATGGGTGATCTAGGAGGTCAGTACAGGCCTCTATTGCCAGCTTGTTAAGTAGATTCCTGCAGACAGCAATAACCACCTGTGAGTCCCTGTGCTCCCCTTTCTCAGGCCAGTATAATAGGTATCCCTCATGCCTAAAATCCCTCTCAACATAGTGTTCCTGCAGGCAAGCTAGGCCCATCCCTAGCTGAAGCCCTAGCTCCAAGGCCGCAATTGTGATTGCATAGGCCTTGCGGCAGTTATGTTGTATTACTAACATTCTGCTATAGAGCTAGGTCCTGTGCCTGCCCTAGAGGTCTGAACATTCCCTATATCCACATCTCCCTGTATGATTAGGGTCTTTGGGGCCTGTGGAGGCTGGGTATTCTTAGGTTGGGGCTGAGAGGTCACCCTCTCAGGGGCTTGAGTGACTTCTTGGCTTGCTACTACCACTGTAAAGTCTGGTGAGCTTGATATCATTGCCTGCACTGATTTCTGACCCCCTAGGGGGCTTGCACTTGGTCCTCTCTGCTTGCTGAGGCGTTTCTGTGCTTCTTGTATCTTAGGGCAGGTCTCTGTTGTTGCTGAGTGTGGGCCACCACAATTACCATATTTGGCAGACATATGTTGACAGGTGTGACGGCGCCCAGTCATAGTATTATTAGCTAAAACTATGGTAGCTTATCATACAGAATTGAAAGCATGAGAGGAAAGGAAAGAAATTGCAGGGCTTTGTGTAGCACAATATATATAGGCAAGTAGGACCAGCAGTATCCCAGAGACGAAGGGATGCTCAACACCGCCTACCCTACCGCCTAGATGTCTGCCGCGCCGTCACAACAGGCTATTTCTGGCTTTGTAGTGCAGTTAATCACTTTACAGACATGGTCAGCTCCTTCATGGGGCCCTGTGCAGATAAAGCATAATAGTGGATAGTCCCCACAAGCCCTGAAGCTGTAATGCTCAATCTTACAGCACTGTGGGCATACTGTATCTGCCCCTAGATCCCAGTAATGTTCTGTTTGGTATTGGGACCCCCCAAAGCAGATTCCATTGATCAGGATCTTCCTGGATTCTTCTAGGGAGCCTACTGTAATCACTATAGTAGAGCCCTTTTGCTCCCAAATTTCCTCAGGGTTTTGAAGCCATATGGGGTCTCACTTCAATTGATATTCCATTCCCAGTTCAATTTCTTCACAGGCAAGACCTAGCCTGTTGGCCAGATATTGCCTAGTTGGTATCCTGTGCACCTTGACCTTATACCATTACTCAGAAAGTTCCACCAATACCACTGCTGGGTCTGCTTGCTGGGCTGCTGCCACTAGGAGGTCCCTATAGCTGGGGACCAGCATCGACCCTAAGGATCCCTTTTCAAGTAAAACTGATATAGCCCCTGTTGCTGTATAGCCCATATCCACTACCCAGATGAAGCCTGGGAAGCCTTTCTTTGCTAGGGCCCTATTAATGGCCAGTATGACCTCTTCACATTCTGCCTTGGGAGCTGCCAGCCCCCTGTCTCTTCAGAAAAGAAGCCTGTGGGCTTCCTTGTTCTTTTCTTTGACTGGCACTAGGCTTTCTAGTTGCTGTGGCTTCTCAGGGCCACTAGTATTGCTTGATTTTTGAGCCTCCTTCTTCTGTTTGGCTGACACCATCTGCCATTCCTGGCCCCCAGGCCCAGTGGCCATCAGGGCTGCCATGTCTGCATATGAGGTTCCTTTCTTTGCCAGTTGTTTCGGGGCTTCCAGGGGTCTCTGCATCAGGGTCTTTGGCGGCTGGTCTTTGATCTGGCTGTTGCTTCTGACTCTGCTTGCGGCTCTGCTTGCTGGTCTGTGCACCTGGTCTGGGTGAGCTGGCAGGTCTGATATAGGGGCTTGCTGGGTGGTTGCCATAAGCTCTGTACGAAGCTTGCTGACTTCTAGTTCTAGAGAGGAGATCCTCCCTAGATAGTGCTCTTCCCGGACCTGTTGTTCTGCCTTCCAGTTGTTCATAACCTCCATAAACTGTGCCCATATCATGTCTAGGTCCCCCTGGCATACTTGTTGCTGATTCTGAGCTTGCTGCTCAAATGCTCGTTCCACATTGCTTGCTAGGACTTGGAGCTGCTGGCTAATATCTGCCAGAGCAGGTTGGTATGCCTCTTTGCCCCTCAGGGGTCTCTGGGTGGTTGCTTGTCGTAGTTGTCTAGCTATATTGCGGCCTTTGTTGGCCTGGCTCAGTATCTTGCTATTCCCTGGAGTCTGGCGGGGAACCTGCTTTTTCCTGATCATTCTCAGGCCCATTCTCACTCGTAACCAGCCCTAAGGGTCCTGGTAGATTCCATCGGCTTGGTGTTGGGGTGTCTGGCACCCCCAGGATCTCCATGAGCTGGCTTGCCGCATGGCTGTTTGCCGGGGGTGACGCGTGAATAACACCACCACCATGGGGATCAGGGGGTTCCATGGTGGTTTCTTGGGGCCTAGGGGCCTCTCTGAGTTAAATGACGCGTTAAAAAGACGTGTTTTTTTGTAGATGCTGATTTTTGGTTTTCCTGTTGCTGCTTTTGCCGGATCTGGATTCTATGAGTTAGAAAGTCAAGACCTGGAATAGACAGGCGCTTCTTACTCTCCTGGTTCCAGTCACGCGGAGAGAGGCTGTAATTCCATCTTTGAGAGATATGTACATACCTTTAGAATATGTGCAGGAAAAGCAGGGAATCTACAGTCATGAATCATATCCTGCAGGGAGAGCGTCTAGAGTTCGCATTCTGTCCACAAAAAAAAAATAAAAAATAAAAATAAAGGAGGCATGAAATTGATTAAAAGCACTCACGAGATTGTCACGATGGCTGATTTTGATGAAGGCTCCTGTCCTGTTATTGATGTATTCAAGATGTTCTCTGTAATTGCTTTCGGCGGCAGCACGAAACTCTTGATAGCGATCAAGATTGCTTCCCTGTAGGCAGCAGTTGCCATCATTGCAAGAGTTGGAGTACAATATGCTTTGAGAGAGACAAAAGAAGAGCAAGAAACCATTGCATCTAAGTAAACAGCAGAATGGAAGAATGCTCACTTTTCAGAAGCATTGCTGTTGGCCCAGATGTGGGATGCTGAATATGGGTCAATCATGTCTGTTCACTGCTGCACTGAAGAGAAGAAATAGATCGATGAGATATTTGCCTTAATCTGAGAATTTAAAAATTATCAAGGTGCGGGAAGTGGTAGTTGTTAGATGTATCTTGTATGAATGCTTAGTAAGGCATTTTCGATGCAGTGCTGTGACCACCATGCCCATATGATATTGTATGAGTGTGAAAAGAGGTGTCTTATCTCTGCCTTTTTGTTGCATTGAGCCGTGTGTTGCCGTCCATGTTTCCTGCTTTTGGTTTCAGAAGTGACACACGACAAATGGAAAGAGATTGTCTCAAGACAGCTTGCAGCTACACAACATCGATGTCAGTTTCCGAGACCAGCATCTGACGCAGGTACCCAAAGTCTCCTGATCTTTGGGCTGCAACTTGCATGTTCTATCTTATTTTCTGCCCCTGTCTGTCGATTTCGCCAAGCAGAGGGTTCGAGAGATCGAGAAGCCAGGAACCCAGGGCAATTGATTCTGTCGACTGGAAGATCGACAAGTAACCACTGGTTGGATAACTCAAACTTGTCCATGTCAGTGAGCCAAAATGTTAGCTTTGGCAGGTTGGCCTTTGCAAACTCGTGAGTACGACTATTTGCATTTATTTCTCTTTTTAGGCCACACCTCAAGCGGGTCGCAGGCCAAGAGGTCAAAATGTTGCACACAAAAGGGATAAATAAAAAAAAAGTAAAATAAAAAAAATAAAACATAGCTATATACGTGCGTTCTGCATTGTTCTGCGCTAATAAAAGTGTACGGATCCGGTACAGTGTATAGATGTTACCCCGCAGCGGTGAGCTGTTGTGACAGCGAAGAGGCTGTTTCAGTCTGTGTCCATGGTTTCCAAACAAGGTCCGGCTGAGGCGGGGTGCCGAAAACAAAGTTTGATAGCTCTTTTGCACAGCCTCAGACGCCTAGAATTGAAGATTTACACTGTCAGATCTTTAAATGGCAGGACAAAAACCAATGCAAGAGAACCACCGGAAGTCTACAGGAATATGGCAGGAGCCATTTCCCTTCGACATTTGTGAATACCTTGCAGCGACGCCCCTCGAATGGGATGGGCTGATTGGATGTACTCCGTAAACATGGACATCTGGGATGAGTGGCTCCCGGCATGGGCCCAACCACGTGAAACACGAGCGCCAGGAACCGTGTGACAACACTGGCAGAGTCACAGGTCTCGTGCGGGTTATTTGTAAGATGGATGGCGGTTGAGATGGCCCCGACTTCAATAGTCAGGGATGCTAGCACGCGAAAGGCTGGTGCTGATATGTCGGCGCCCCGAGGCCCCTAATCCCGTTCTCCGAGATTCAGCGTCGATCAGGCACCCTTGTCGTGTCGTGTCCTGCACGATCTCGGATCTCGAAGGGGTTCGTACGAGACAGATAGGCCATAGGGGGTCGTGGCGTCTCCGGCCCTCCGGGCGACGATCTGTCAAGCGGCAAGCCCACCGGGCCATCCCACTTCTCACCTGCAGCTTGCAGGGACAGGCGCATCGATGCTTTTTCGAGACGACAGACAGGGCCAATGGGTTTGCCAACCTGGCGGACTGATCGTCTGGAAGACCCCACCGCGGTGGCCTCAAGCCCGCAAAGCCGCGATTTGGGTCTTCCATACAGTCTCCCGGCGAGTTGACGGGCGGGACTCGTGCGAAACTCTCTGACGTACGCTCGAGCCAGGTGCGACGTGCATTTTCCGTCTTGAGGTGTCACCTAAATCTTGGGTTCGCCGCGTCCTATGGCTGTGCGTGTTGGGTATCGGCACATGCAGCCGAAGCGGACGTTCTGCAGCTGGCTGAGATCCCAACGCACATATGATCATGTCCGTGGATGAGTCTCCTGTCGTTCCAGTGGCTGGATGGGGTCGCTTGTTCGAAGCTGGAAAGGATCCGACGCAGGAAGCGTTCCGTCCTGCTTCTCGAGGTCGGCGACCTGCGGGCGTCCCTGGATGCCGGGCCAGGACCTGTCAACGACGTGTTTCATCTCCCGCAAACGGCGTCATCCTCTGCCCGTCACACTGTCCTGGGAGGGAGGCGAAGAGATGACGTTGCAGGGGGAGCAGGCCATCGTGTCGCTGGTGAGCGCTGCTTGGCAGGCACCGATGGTGGATGCCGGCCGCCTCCCGTGACCGCGATGCTCCGCCGTCTCTTCTTGTCACCGCGTCCACCGGTAGCCGTACCGTACAGCGCTTCAGGGACCGAGATCCACTGTGGCCTTCTCCATGACGGTATGACCTCAGCAGTAACTCTCTCTCTCGCTTCCTGTAGCCCTAGGGCGCTACCGGGCCTCGCCCGTGCTTGTCACTCACGAGGCTGGCTGGGGATCCGCGTGTGTGGAATGGTGCTAACTATGACTAGTTGAACCATCGATCTGAAGACTAAACGCCGTCCTGGGAAGGGGTCCGACGCACGAGAGGTTCCTCCAGCGCTGGAGACTCTCCGCTCCTCCTCCGAGGCCGGGCCCATGTCACGGTTAGTGATGGTCAGCCCTTCCAGCGTGATGTGACATGACAAGTGTGTCGGCGCCGACTTGACACGATGGCCGCCGACACTAGAGCTGTCATATGTACGAGCCAGCGTCTCTCGCACCGAGCTGCCCTCCCGGCCAGATCACCTGGTGTCTTTCATAGCCTGGTAAAATCCAAACTGTGTGCGACGTGGAACCCGGGCGCCACCCGAAGACGACAGACTGCAGTTAATCTTGGGTGGAGACCGACAAAGGATTCCCGACCAGATAGATCTCTGCCATCCCTGCCTTGAAACGTGAGCTGGCAGTGGCATCCCCAGCTATGGCGCCGCAGGTCTCCCGATGAGGCGTGGATCGATCTCTCTGGCTATCAATGGGAGATTTGTGCAGCTACGCCCTGGACGGCGTTGCCGTCATTTCGCTTACTCTGCGGACGGAGTACAGCGCTAAGACTAAGCAATCAGCCATGGCAGTTTCGAATCATCTTTCCAAGGACTGGCTGGACACTTGTTTCTTGTCGACACAAGCTACACTGCGATACTGTGTATGGCCACTCGGCTGCTCAGTTGCATCATGGCACAGCATAGATGTGGGTCTCCCAGCGAGTGATTCATGGCGATCCTTCCCTTGGATTTGGCCTGAAGTTTTTTTGCCCCGTTTGGAGATTTGTCGTTCCCGTGAAGACCTTCCTTGTTCCCCACGATTATTGACTTTTTGGGGCTCCTGAAGAACGTATGCCTTTTTTAACCAGGGACGCTGAGAGGCCCCTCCGATCCCTATGTACCCTCCCGCTTGTTCTACCTACTGTGTCTACTAGATCCAGGCGGTCATAGTCAAGGTCCTCATCCGGCATCCACTTCACTACACGGGCGTATTCAGTACTGGCTGCGTCTCTTAAATGTCCAATCAGGTTTCTAAGCTGTGTTTGAGCCCTGGCGGCGATGGTTCGTCGGGCGCTTGCCATGAGGCTTGTAATGAGGAGCCATCCCCAAAAGAGAGGAGCGACCGTTTCCCAAGTTTCGTTAGTAGTGAGATATGGTGCTACCCTGGATACGTCCAAACCCCATGGCTATTTAATGAGTCGGGCAAACTGTGCTTCCTCCCGTCAAGGAGTTAGCGTGGATTACCGGACTCGGTGCACAGCGCCACCTCGCACATCATTCCTGCGACCAAGTGTCAGATCCCTGGCCAAATCTGTCAAGACAACCTTATGGAACCGTCAGTTCGCAGGGTCCGATTTACGCCCTCTCCCTTCTCCGCTTTGCAGGCCTATAGACTTATGGAGTAGTGACAGTAGTTCTGGCTACTGTACCCACTTCACCCACGATCGTCATTTCGGGGAGTCCCCGTCCTAGCCCTCTATGGGGTTGCTCGGCCAGATGTAACAACGGACGGACCTTGCATTCTATTAAGTTCCCTTCCTGTCAAGAGTTCGTCCTGCAGTTAGCATCTAGGTACATTTTTTTATTCTCTTAACCCCCGTGGAGGCACTCATCACGAAATACCACACCCAGTGCCCCTACCGGCTTTGGCATACTTTGATTCAGCTGTCCTCATCGCGTTTCTGACCAGCTATGCTAAGATAAATCCGCACAAGTTTAGGTGAGTATCTTCTTTTCGGTTCCAGCTGAAATTCTTGTTCTGCGTTGCATTTTTTTTTTCTATATTTCCATTACCTTGGGCGGTGCCCAATCTGGACGTTAGCTAGTTTCTCTGGCTTCCTCGGATTCGAAGGTTCAGACTTGGCCTGAGGCCCCAGGTTGGCTCCATTTCTTTGCGGGTCTGACATCTGAATATACACGAAGGCTTCCAACTTTCCTATGTCCCAGCACCGCAGACCGGAAGAAGATACCAACAATATGGCCGTATCATACGCAAATGGACTTCCCGCCGGTCGCACTCTGACCCTTCCATCCTTTCGAGAGGTAGGATAGAAATCAATCTGCTCAGGATAGGCGTGCAATGTCGCTGACACGTTTATTCTAGCTTCTTCCACCTCATATGCACGAGGAAATAGAGTCAAGTACTTATTACCCGCCGCCTAGACAATATCACGAACGTCCTCTATCATTGACTCCGGAGTCGTCATCAGAACCGAGATCTTTTCGGGGGCACGGTCGCCTTGAATCTCCCTCGAAACCGGCAGTAGGTGACGGACTCCGTGCCTTTTCGCTGAGACCCAACTGGCCCGATGAAAAAATGTCTAGAGACTACAGAGAACGTGGGCCTCTCCAAGGCCCACACGCTGGAAACGCAATACCACCCCCAGCGGCATCAAGACCAACATCTCAATTCGTATCTCAGGGACCAAACCCGATCCTGCCGCCTATACGGGATCTGCAGTCCATACCTGAGCGAAATCTGAATATGTCAGGAAATCCCCTTGACGAGACAACGGCGGCTCGCCCAAATACGTTTCCCCAGGAGTTTGGAGGGGGTGGCGGTCATGAAGCAAACGTTCTTGGTTCGAGAAATCCTCCCGGTACGGAGCGTGATCGACAGACTGCACAGCCTTATCTCTCCAACGGTTGCATGGCGCCGATGTACAACCAGCCACCATACGATAGTCCGCGATATGTCAATTATCCGGCAGAGAACTCCCCTCAAGTTATGCATAACACTCATCCCAACTTTGGCATTATGGGTGATCCAATCGATCCAAGAAATAAACGGAGGAGAGGAAATCTTCCAAAACCGGTGACAGATATCCTACGCCAGTGGTTCCACGAGCACCTCGATCACCCTTATCCTAGCGAGGAAGACAAACAGTATTTTATGTCGCGTACTGGCTTGACAATCAGTCAGGTGCGTTACTGATCGGTGGCTACTTTCATACTTATTTTTACTGACCTTTTTTAACAGATCAGTAACTGGTTTATCAATGCAAGAAGGCGACAACTTCCAGCACTTCGCAATCAAATGCGAAGCGAGAACGACAGAAATTCCCAAGCACAGTCCCCCTTAAGTGATGTCGACCAGACATCCTCTCAAGATCATACTTCATCTCCAAGCCGTGCGACGCATAATCAGTCATAATCACGAGCAACCGGATGATTTCTTTGTTTTTGGATTTACCACCATCTTGTCTAAGGAATGCCGCATCCATAATACTTTTTTTAATTTCCGCATAGCATTTACAAGACTGGCATCCATCTGGCATCTGGCGTTTAGGATCTGGATCATGTCCAATCTCACGACGGTTATAGCATTGCGGGGAACAAGAAAAGAGAACCTGCCCTTTTCTCTTTTTTTTATGATATCTTACGTTCATATCACGAAAAAGGATGTCTTTTATAGATGCTCTTATATCTACGGGCTGGAAAGATTGATAAGATTATCATGTGATACCCTTTCATTATTATTCACTACCTTTCACACCGTGGCAAAAGCCGATGTCTCTTGACAGGGTTCAGTTACACTGAGAAATATCTTAACACTATGTCCACCCGCATTATGCACTTTGGATCCCTCGATACGATGTTCGCCTTCTGTTCTGTCTATTGTTGCATTATTTGATGCATGCATCTCTTATCTCTCTTCCAATGATTGTATGGCACACCCTCGAGTCCGTCTCTGGATTCGATTCACTGTTCTATCTTTAGCTGTCTCGCAATGACGTTCTGACAACTTGTCTACGTATCTTCCAGAGAAGCCTTGGATTGATATTCCCTGGATGCAGCACTCCACGGATTACCATAACGGGACTGGAAGACACGAGCTGCTCTTATCATGACGAATCTCGTCTCAACACACCGCTGCATTGCAACTGATCGTGGACGGCTGTGATTAAAAATGTGGGCTCGTTGCCGGAGCTCTTGCTACGTTAATCTGGTTGACGTTTGCCTTGATTTGCTCGGGATGGATCGCGCCGAACCTAGAGAGCTGGGCTCTTCTGTCAACATCGAATAGAATTTTACACGGATGAGGCTGGTGTCGAAGGCAAAGTTGGGGATGCTCAACGTGAGAAGTCATACTTGATATACATTGGACGTGGCGACTGCCGTCGATTTGCGACATTTATACAAGTGCCGAGGACCGTAAACTGAGGCGCCTGGACATTCTTGTGGTACCTTCCAGAGACCGGTAACTGGGTCATATTTCCGCAGTTTCATAATCATATCTTTGCGTCGTGCTTATTCCGTGAATTTTCTGGCTCATTGCTGACCTTGGGACGTTTCCATGGCTCAACCATCCCGGGACATTGACTTATCTGGGAAGACATTGACCCCTCTTACTGTACACTGGGATAAGGAGCGGTTCTGGAAGGCTATGATCCCCACATATGAAGCTATGAGGTCGTGCACGGGTGCAAGACTGCTGGTACTGATATGGTATATCCTGGGGAATAGACTAACAGCACGAAGGTTCATCCCATGTAGCCAAATGATCTGCTTGGGCATGTACTATGCGAAGACTCACTCAACAAGGGCAAACTGACAGTTGACACCAGAGCGAGACCGACTGACTACTACTTGCTTTGCTTTGGTTTGCGGTCACTTATGCGGACTGCGGAAGCCCTTAGGCGAAATCCTGCCGTTCCTGGAACATGACGGCAGCATTCTCCACGGACCATGATATGGCAGATATGCAATGTCCAAGCTTACGCAGTGGTTCGTATTCCAGATTCCCGTCCTTTTGATGATCTGTTCCTTTACGATTGTACCGTACGGCCCCTGCTCCTTTTTGACTTTCGGCTCGGTCAATCGCCGGTGGTGCCGAGCAACCAAAGCTGTGGAATCGCCACTTGGTAGCGCATCCAGTGGATGCTGAACACTGGTTCTCTTCTTGTTAAGGTTCGATAGATGACGGTGTGCGACTTGCGCTCCGTTCAGTCACAAGGCCGGAGAGCAATGTCCATCTGGGGTAACTACTAAACCAGTCGACCTGGCGACGGTCAAAACTCGTCCTGACCCAAGGGACCGCTGCTTAAAATTCTACAACTCGATGGATGGAGTGTTCGTCATGGAAGCCGAACCATCCTTCTTCCTCGGAGGCTGTCCGGTCTGTGTCCAGTGGATGCCACCTGCCTTTTCTGCCGGCCTGCTGCGACTCTTGGCAATCCGTGGCTCTAGTCTGCTCGAACTTTATCTCCTTCCGAAAGAGCAAACAAGCTTTGCGAGTGCTTCCCAGAATTCTTCTAGCGGATGTCTCAAGGAGATCTTCGAGACGAAATTCCGGATTTCTGGAAACGGCGTCTACCGATTGCCTCTTGACATGTCGCTGATCCGTGCCTTTAACCTTAGGATCAGCGCGCTTACTGCGCAAGAACCCGTCCACGCGTTGCTAAGTCTGCCACGGCCCAACGCCCATCCGCAGTCAGGAGCGCAATAACAGGCGTGTGGATCAGGTAATTAAATCTCAGTTTGGACAAAACTGACGATTGCTGCAACTTGCCAAGATATCTTTACCTGCTTGACACCGCGTTTCCTGCGCAGGATCGCCCGAGTTCAAAGGCCGCGCGGGGCTCGATCATTTGTCTGTCAGTTTTTAAACCGCCTGTCAATCTTGAATTTGCACCGTACATAGGAGGACGGATAACTGCAGCAGCAGAGCCCGCCAAGGCTGCGCCTCGCACCCTGTTCCTCTGTCAATCACCCATTGGCGGAAATAGTCTCCGGAAGGGAGGAGTATGACAGCTAAATCATCGGTTTCGTGAGGCTGCAGGCGTTACAGCGGTGAATGCCTGCGGTGCCTGGATCATGATTCATTAGTACTATTGCCGCCGCCTGCGGAAGATGCTCGTTTCTGCTGGGATACACGCGCGGAAAAGGGCCGCGCTCCCTCCGTGGCGCGCTCTGGAGCAAGGAGTCGCAAACTTTGACAGAGCCACTATTGGGGATCGCCGCGGGAAAACTGTGAGCTTACTCCGTACAGACCGACCTTCGCGGGGCTGCCAAACCTGAGTATTGGGACCTGTCACGGTATCTTATCGGACAGGCAGCACTAGCCTGCACTGTACTGCTAGGTGCTATGCCTCGGTATCTACTCCGTATAGATATGATCGTCGCCTATAGCTGGACGTGCTCCGCCGGTATGTAAGGTACGCAGCGCCTACACGTCACCAGCAAGACACAGGTTCAGTGAAGCGGTTGTCACTACTATCCGGATGCAGTACGGAATCTCTCCGTAACTCTACACACTGGAAGTCTCACCAAAAGGGGGAAAATGGAAAATTGAGGCCATTGGCGGGTCAGGAATGGCGGATTGCTGTCAGAGACTTCAGCTCGTGGAGACCGTATCACCATTACTATATGCCCCTTTGGACGTGCACGTCACAGCAAGTGAGACCGGCCCGTCACCCCAAATTCGCAAGTACGGGAGGCCTTAAAACTAGGGGCATTATCAGACCATCAGGTGGCCAAGACTTTGGGGGCGGTTTTAAACTCAAGTCACCTGTGCGTACGGAGGGGTACTAGAGTGACGTGATGATAGGCCGCTGGCAGGAAGCGCCAGCTGTCAAGACTCAGCTTAATATTAATAATCTGGAGTGTGACCGAGGAGCCGCACGAGGGGGATATTCCGGTTCCCAAGCGACACCTTCACATGACTTACGAGCATCATCCACAGTACCTCTAGTGTAGGTACTCCTGCAGGGGTGAAAGAACTGCTTCTCGACTTCTGTCTCCCATGTCCATGGACCCTGCTCGCCCATGTCCGGGCAGTCCCGTGACGCTGCTCTGCATGCACAAGCACAGGGGCCAGGCGGCGCCCAGGGCCATGATGATGAGTCTCCACTTGCAGCGTGCAGGTCGTGTCATGGAGTCAGCTGTCCGCACCGCGGCACGGAGTATACGGAGGAGGTTTCACCGTTCCAGCCACTCAGGCCACGGAGCGGGCTCGGTCCGACCGAGGAGATGACCTGTCTGGGTAAGGGTCGCGCCTGCCAAAGTTCAAACTTCAGGGACCCGTGGACCCGGGGTCCCACCTGCCCGAGGTGTCGCGCCTGCCGATCTTGCCCGGCATGGGATGATAGGTAGGTGGCATGACGGGGTTGCTGCGCGCGGGGATCGGCGGGCCCTGGCTGATCCGCGCCTTCCTCTTTTCGACTGGGAAGTTCAGCCGCCCCCACCTTCTTTTGAATAATTCGTGCCCCGGCGCGCTCGTGGCGCCTGCCTTTCTCGCATCCTGCCTGCATTATTAGGAAGGACAGGGCTTTCGTCCCATCCCTGCTGTGTAGGTGCTGGCATTTGCTTGCTACCTCAGGCACCAAGTATCCCTGCCTGCATGCAGCGGCGCAGCTTGTTCTGTGACAACTCTCTACCCGTAGAGAGCACATAGTGCTACTCTGTCCACTTGATTGATCGATTCATTCGATCTATTGACCTCTCTGGCAAATAATACCCTTTACCTACCTCACCTACCCTCAGGGAGGTAAGTAGGCCCTGATCCGGACTTCATTGGCTTTGGTCTGCTGCGCCGCAGAGCCAAATGCTTTTAAAAATGTTTCGCTTCAGCCTTCTCCTCGAAGCTTCTCCTTGTTGTTGTCTTTGTCCCACCTCGACTCACTCGACTCGAGGCGGAGTTTTACTCTCGTGGAAAGGTACTGTATGCAGTGAGATAGTTGTGTCTGTGGCAGTCTGTGCCTGTGCATGGATCTCTCTATCTATCTACCTACGTAGAAAGGTATGTACATAGCTTGGTCCTGTGTGAAGAGAGGTAGATCCTACATGGACACAAGACACGCACCTCATAACGTTGATTAATGCCGTGCACAATTCAGAGAGTTATCATTTTATGGGGTTTCTCCTGTTCCCTGTTCTGCTAAGAATGAATCAGGATTTTGTTGTTGTTTTAGACCGTCAAGGTGAGCCGGGGTGAGTGTTCCAAGTCCATGCGATGGTGGGAACACCCAGCCTGTAATCCGTAGTTAGAAAAACATCGAATATGCAGCCCACATATTTTTCTTTCTTTCTTACTTTCTTTTCCTCCTTTTATTTTATATATCTCTTTCAAAGTGTGCCAATTTGCATGGCATAGTAAATTGCAGTTGTCAGAAAAACCGCGCTTGGGAAAAGACGTGACGTTGTGGTTGAGGCGGAGTGGGGCCGCACAAAGCCCAAAATGCAGAAAAAGAAAAACCAACAAGAAAACGAAGAGGGCTCCATTTTCCCCTCTCCGTTTGCGAATAAATGAGCCCGGCAGGATTTGAACCAACAACCTTTCGATTCCACAAGCCGAGGAACTGGCTCACTGGAGTCGAACGCGCTACCGTTGCGCCACAGGCCCCTTGGATGTCGTGAGGTTGGACACCATGGGACATTATTGAAACGGGGAGCTTGGGAAGAAATATGCTTTTTTGTGTTGTGCGGGGTTCTCTGCTCACTTCCGCTTGATTGCTCGACTGCTAAAGAAGGTATGTATCTATAACTATGCCATCTGTTTTTTTTTACCCTCTAGGATGGCTATTCTACCATTGTTTGAATATCTAAATAATAATGTTTACTGATGGAGTAGTGGGGCTGTTAAAGAGGGGGCGGGGTTGGTGCGCTGAATTCTATACACAGAGAGAAGGGGAGAGGAGAGGAATCCCGGGTACCTGCAGGACTGCGACTGAGTGAGAATGAATGTGAGAACAGGCGCCAGATTAAATTAAAACAGGAATTGTTCCACTGCATTGAGAATAATATACCACTTGTCTACGTGCTGTATATACTGTACATAGTTGGATCTGTCCATTGCTGGGGGGAAATAATATATGTGGTGTGCGTTATTAGCGAACAAAATAGGCACCACCTTTTCTCGCTCACGCATTAGCCATAGACCCTTGGCTGAATAATGATGCATTTGCTCAGGAAAACAAAATACCCATGCTGCAGCTTTTGCTAAGGTACCTAAGGGGGTCACTGAGTTCATCAATTGGCAACTTCCCTGATCCTGCGGCATGACGCCATCTACACCCGTTTCTTGCTAAGTTATATACCGGGAGCGCGCAACGTTACTTTCTATACTATGCCATGCCGTGTCATGCTATACTATGCTTTATTCTATTTCGTCAGCAGCTGGTTTAGGACTTGATATAGCGACGAAACAGCTTTGACAAAGTGCTCTGCTCCATGTTGTGCTGTGCTGCACCTCTGTCTGTCGTGCTTAGATCTGGTTCTTACAATACAAGACAGGATAAAGATTTGGATCTTGTGGAATTGAAAGTATGAGCGTTCTGATTAGTCTATTCAAGTTTTAAAGATCTAAGTATGGTTTTTACTGCGCAGCATTGTCCGCAAAGTCCCATGACAGGGGAGGATTCCAGGGTGTCGTTGTCAAGTTTAGTTGATACTGCTAGCTTATGATATAGTTCTTGGAGAGGAATGTCATTCCTGTAGTTGTAGATAGAGCATAAAGTTCGTATAAGCAGATATTCCTTCCTGTGCGTGTGGATGTTGGCATTCTTCTCCTATTCATTTTATCTTTGGTCATGTCCCCTTGCGATCGCTGGCTTGAATAGGAGGTGACTCTGTCATTCGATATTTGACCAGAGGGTCTTTAGTAAAATTGGATGATGTATTTCGTGGCTTGCCGTTCATTCGTACAGTGTCGACCTGCACTGTAGTCGAAATGATGGATGTAGGATCAATCAGCAAGCTGAAGGGGTCATTTCACTGGCCACTTCGGCTTCACCTTCTCGCAGAGGCCCGCCCTCTCTACAATATCTTTCGCTCGCGCCTGCGCGTCCTTCCAGATCTCTTCCTCGTCCATGGTAGTCAGCGAGCCGTCCGCAACGACGACCTTCCCGTCGACGACGACCATCTCGACGTCTCGCCCCGTGGCCGTATAGACGATCGCGCTGACGGGGGAGAAGAAGGGCTGGAGGTGAACTTTCCTCATATCAATGACGACGAAATCAGCCTTCTTCCCGACCTCCAAGCTGCCAATCGACTGTTCCAGGCCGAGGGCCTTGGCCCCGTTTATCGTCGCCATCTCCAGGACGGCCTCAGCTGGGACGACGGTGGGATCGCCGCTTTTCGCTTTATGGATGACGGCAGCTAGCTTCATCTCCTGCAGCAGGTCGCAGGTGTTGTTGCACGGGGCGCCGTCAGTGCCGATTCCCACGTTGACCCGGGCTTTCAGCAGGTCTGGGACGCGGCATATCCCCGACGCCAGCTTCGCGTTGGAAGTTGGACAGTGCACCACGTGCGTCTTTGTCTGGGCCAGCAGGTCAATATCAGAGTCTTCCAGGTGGACCATGTGCACAAGGACGGTGGATGGGCCCAGGAGTCCTACGGACTGGCAGTACGACATGGGCGTGTGGGATTGGGATGCAAAGAATGCTCTGTCAGCAGCTACCTCGGCACAGTGCATCGTGATCGGGATGCCTTTTTGCCGGGAAATTGATGTCATTTCGCGATACAAGGTGTCTGATACCCTGTTGTAGACAGCGGTCAGGATCGATGCGCATGTTAATTAGAAGTTCTGTTGCTCGAAAGAGATTGACGACGCAGACACGTAGCCGCCGGGCGTTCTGGCGCCGAACCAGACACGAATCCTGTCATCAGCGGCGCGATCCCACTTCTCCCACATCTTCACGGCGCCTAATAGAGATGTTTCACGATCTTCGACTAGGCCAGGGTGCATTGCCCATTTGGGATCCTTGGTGTATGTGGCCATGTCCATGACGATTTTCCCAAGACAGCCCCTGATGCCGCTCTCTTCGACGGCTCGGCAAAGGCCATCAAATCCATAGCGGTCAGCGAACTGAAGTGTTACAGGTCAGCAAATACTAAGTAAGGAAAAGTTGTTCTACCAGAGTCAAAATATAGATCAGGGGATCAGTCTGCGGCGCAACCTAGGACAGAAAATACATGGTCCGCTGGTCTCTCAGGTAGAATACTGACCATGCTCTCGAGAAAGCACGTGGTCCCCGACTTCAGCATTTCCGCGATGCTGAGACGAGCTGCTGCATAGCCATCTTCCGCGGTGAAGTTGCCCTGGAGGACCCATATCCTTTCGCAGAGCCAGGAAACAAGCTCTAGGTCATCCGCCGTGCCTGTCCCACATGTCAACAGGATTCGAGGCAAGCAAACAGACCGAATGCAACATACTCACTCCTTAACAGCGTCTGTACTACATGCATATGGGTGCTAATCAAGCCCGGGATGATGATGCGACCTTCCAGGCGAGTGACAGCCTCGTGGGGGTACTTGCTTGAAAGGTCGTCGGTCTTGCCGATGTCTGCTATCAAAGTGTCTCGGACGAGGATGGCGCCATCGGCGATGATCTCCCTCGAGGGATTAACGGTGATGATGATTGCGTGGGTGTAGAGCATGGCTGCACGGCGGCAGACATGGGGCCGAGAACTCCGTCTTTAACCGCTCTGCAACTCCACGAGGGGAGATAGGACGAGTCCAGGGTCTGAGACGATGGCTATTCTGCCATTATGACGCTACGCATGTCATTATTATAGCCCAGCCTCCGGGTGGAGTGTGAGCGGCGGGCGGCGAACTGCGATAAGGCTGGATCTCTGCCGGGGCAAGGCAGATAAGGCGCGCACACGGCATCTGAAAGCTCCAGGGACCGTTGCAACCATGCATTGGCAATCACATCTTGCAGGTTATCATTAGGAAGACGGAAATCGGATCCATCCAGTGCGTGCAAGACGTTTCTGTTGGAGTCTGCACGGCGCCCGGGTCGACCGCGGCATCTCGTGAGGGGGAGAAGTTCGGCCCCCGCTCGAGGAGACGGACCAAGATGCAGAACGTCTTCTTCCCCTCTTCTAGAAGCCTAGATAGAGCACCCTGGCCCGCAGCCATCCTGTTCTTCTCGCCTTGCCCCTGTTGCATCTGTTATCAATATCAGCTGCCTCTCTCGGCGTATTGTACTGATCTGACATATCGGACAGCACCAGCTGAGACAGCTGCCAGCGCGCCCTGGCCGCAATCACAGGCCCGCGCGCCGCTGATAAGAGTCGACCGTCTCTCTCTACAGCTGATCCACCTGTATTTAGAAGCAGAGTCTTCAGCTCGGGAGCTCATAGTGGCCGCTCGTTTCTTGATTTCGTTCTTTCAAGCTTCTTGCAACCGGCCCGCGCGGAACCAGCCTTGCCCATGGCCCAGTCCACAACCGAGGCCAAAAAGGGCTCCCCATCGTGGAACGGTAATGATAAGAACAGCAGAAACAATGGACACGATGCCAGCAAAGCTGAGGTCGGGACCGGGAACGATGCTACGCGCCCCAAGAGTCGGATCCGGCGCTCCATGACGGCGTGCAACACCTGCCGCAAGCTGAAGACCCGTTGTGATCTCGAGCCGCGCAGTCATGCATGCCGTCGCTGTTTGTCCCTAAGGTTAGAGTGTACATCGCACGTACTAGCTTTCTTTCCTCGTCATACATAGTGTAGCCAAGTTGCCTCTCTCACTGACATCTGCTGCAGGATTGATTGTGAGCTGCCAGAAGCACCGGACCGGTATCAGGACAATGCGCTGGCCTGGCCCGATGCCACTGCTGTTATTCCATCCTCAATTGAGGAGCGGCTTAGCTCCCTGGAACGGAGCATGGCGGAGTTGACAAGCATGATGCGCCAGTTGCTGGAACGCTCGCCCAATCCGTCCCGCAGTTCTACTTCTCGATCGACAATGCTCTCGCGGAGCTTCGAGTTAGAGGACTCCCCGTCGGAAGAAGGAGTCCACCTCTCTCTCTACGTACCCAAGCCGGTGCACTTGATCAGGGAGCTGCAGTCAGAGTTCTTTGGGGCCAAGGAGGACTTCACGTATGAAGCCCATCTCCTTGGGGATATTGTCACCAAAGGACTGATCGATTATAAACTGGCCAAAAGGCTGCTACGATTGTGTGATAGCACCTCTTTTCCTCCATTTCTAAGTGCGTTATATGAAACATAAACTAATGAGATTGAAGATTCGTGGAGCATTTCGGGCCCTGGATCTCGATAAACAGCACTGCCGATCTTCCGCCAAATCTGAGGCAAAATGAGCCTTTTCTGTTCAGTACCGCCTGCCTCCTCGCTTCTCGTTATGTTCCTGGCATCCCTCTACCTGTCATTCACGCCATGTATCTTCAAGTACGGCGTTTATCGGCTAGTGTTTTGTGGAGCGCACCACCGTTGAAGTACGAGTCGCTTCAAGCTTTGACGCTTCTTTGTTTATGGACTGCGACTGTGCAGACAGAAGTTCCCATGGATAGCTGGCTGTTGAGCGGAATCTCAATTAACCATGCTATCATATCATTTGAATTTCTGGATCGAATACCGGCAGAGCCGGTGGTGACTGATGACATGCTGAAAAAGCTGAGATTATGGAACGCCCTCTGCTTGACTCAGTTGCAGTATGTTTCTTCGTCATCATCATTAATTCAGATCGCTCACATCTCCAGCAGCTTCGCAATTGGCAATGCTCGCCCTTTTAACCTTCAGCAGAAGTACCTTGATCACTGTCCTCGGATTCTGGAGCATCCAGGGGCGACGTTTGACGACGGGAGAATTGTGGCAGAGATCCAGTTGTACTCTATCACGCTGAGTCTGCAGAACAACAATCAACGCATGCAGCGTGGTGACATCGAGTACGAGGAGATAACACGGTGGAAAGAGGAATGGGCACATCTTTTTAGTAGGACTCCTCTTCCCCTCATCAATGTGTAAGGCGCGGATATTGACAGGATGCAGCGGATGAACCTCATTCTACACTTGAACTGGGCCTCTGGTTCTGCCAGTTGTTACTTCATCGGACATCGCTGCGACTCCAACCAGACTCCGACAAACTTTTACCGGAGATCCTTAAGAATTCAAGCCTCATCTTATCGAGGTTTTTGCAAATCCAGCCACATATCGCTGTGGACTTTATAGACCACATATTCTTCGTTGTTGATTACGCTGCGCTAACCCTGTGCGAATTCAATATCACGGATCCCCTCATCGACCAGACCCAGGCGTTTCTTATCCACCTATCTCCAAACGAAGAGCACATAGCATACCGATTTGCATGCATTATTAGCGAGCTTAAGCGGCGCTGTACAGAGGGGGTGCATCAGCAGTCTGATGTTGCAAAGAGCGCGCAATTCGTGGACGCCCGTAGGGCTGCGGAAAACACCGAATTCATGTCGTCCCTGATGGACTCGATGCCTGATGGGTATGGCTCCTTGGAGCAACTCATTGCAGGCTTTGTACCGTCCCAGTCAGTGCCGGGGACAATTTATGAGAATGTTCCCGATGTCCCAATTTCCAACGGAATGGCAACGGGTATCCTCCAACAATACCAGAGCGATCAGTAGGAGACATATGTCTTGGTCGTCGGTTATCTGCACAAGGCGCAGTTGGCGCTCCATTGTGTGTCATCATCTCCCGCTTCAATAGGCTTGAATTCCGGAATATATTACTCATAAACATTTCCTTTATGGCGACAGCCTTGGAGGCGGCATGCTTTTTTAGTCACCATGAAAAATTCCCACCACGGATGGATAATAATGAGAAGGCCAGTTAAAATCCTCTCATGCATTTATGGTTGTCTTCTCGAACCTTAAGCGGACCCATTCCGCACAAGAAATGGGTTCATATTTTGCAGGATGAGCGTCATCGATGCAACTAGGGAGGACACCACAAGTCTCATTGAAATTAAATCCTGTAAAAAAGGATTCAGTCAGTAAGGATCGAGATTCCGACTGAGGATATGGATCCGGGTCATGTCTGATATCTGCATTTTCTCTCTGATAACCTGCAATACATACCGAAGAAGAAGGGCATCGAATATCGCTCGCACGGCTTGAAGTTCTTAGCGCGGTGGACAGTCGAGATGAACCGGTCATTCGTGATTCGCATCATATAATCTCCAATATTGACGACAAGTGTGCCCTCGATCGGTACTGCATTGATCCACTCACCGTCTCTGTTCAGCAACTGGAGTCCTCCGTTCTGATCTTGCCACAACATCGTGAAGCACTGCAGATCCGTGTGACTCCCAATGCTCACATTCTCCAGCTCATCTTCGGACGTGTATGATGGAAGCTGCGGGTAATAGTTCAGCGCGACGGCTGCATCAGGATGGGACGTCATCTTGTCGAAGTAATCCTCTGGTAGTCTCAAGGCCAAAGCGAAAATCTTAATGAGACGCCTTGCCAGGGATAGGCAACTTCGCCAATATGCGAGGATATGATCCTTGAACATGGGCAGATTCGCCGTCTGGATCCAACAGTAGTCATCCATCCTGAACCCACGACGGATCTCCTCAGGAATGGCATCGACATCTTCCACTTCCGGGTCATACAATGGATCATACCGTATTGCGAAGCTCTCACGGTGATCGATCGACTCCGTTTCATTCACCCGGTTTGATCTGGGCGGATACCACCCATTTCTGAACTTGCAGTTCTTCTGGTTCACCCGCTGCTTGATCTCCTCCGGCTGGTAGAAGAAAGCTTTCGCAGCCGCAAGCGCGTGCTGGATCACCTCATCGGGAATCCCATGACCCTTGATGTAGAAGAACCCGATCGTGGTTGCGGCGTCGTAGATCTGGTCGGCAACGTGCTGTCTGTCTGCCAGATGCTTACTCCACATGCCCGAGATATCGATCACGGGGATCTCGCCCGGTCGTGCGTCCCGGGGCTTGGTGTTTTTAATTTCACGATATACCGGGCCATAGGCTGTAGTCAACTTTAGCATTTTATGAGAATTGCATGGGGATGACGTGTGTATCTATGTCTCTGCGGTTGTCATCCTGCTTCTTCAGTGTTGAGGGTGTTTCAGTTGGGACACCAATCGATCTGTCTTTTGACAGAAAGTCGGGATGTATCGAAGAGGGTGCGCGTATGATATCCCCGCTCTTTATATATACATGGGTGTCTTCATCAGTGCTCGGAGTCCGCCGGACTTCCAACGTAGGCGTATAAATAACGTGGGCTCCGGTAGGTCCCTACCTACCCAAGTCAACAACGAAGATGAGCTAGCTATCAGGGCTCCCGTTCAGCTTTTATCTTTTCTAGGCGGGGGAAGAGCTTGATTCCCAACCGTTTCAGTATAGAGGCCCTGGCCTTTAGCAGGGATTAAGGATAGGAAAGCGTTCATACGAAGGCGGACGCATCCCGAAAATAACAAATGAGAATACTTAAGCTGCTTACGCGATGTTCACTCGAGCAAAGTGCTCTCAACGCCATTGTCGTCGATTTCAGCCTGTTACTGGCCCCCTCAAGGTGTCCTTTGTCCAATTGTTGGGTGTGTCGCAGAGTGAGCATAGTGCATGTAGCCTTTGACGCTGTCAGCCCTAAAACTCGCCCGGCGACATGCCTTCTCCTGCTACAAGCCCAATTATTGGTCCCAGTTATTCTCCTCCATTACTCCGTGTGCAGTATGTGTATCTCATTCTATCATCCGAAGGGGCTCCTCAGCTGACTTTATGCAATGATCCATTTAGTATGGTCCAATAATGCCCTTGCACTCGCGTTATTGCGGTTAGCTGTCCACCGCACAACCCCTGCCTACCCCCTATCGACTTGTTATCTCCAAGCCCGACTGGCAGAAGCTGACTTCCAACAACACGTGGCCTGTCCTGTCAGCCAACCCCATCTTTCAACGATGGCATCCCGTTGATCCGCTGCGTGGATGTTATATCGGTCGCACAGGGCCCCCGCCATCGAAGAGGGAGGGAGACATACTTCCTACTTAGGTACTACCTTCGTACGCTAATCGACAACCAACGCAGCTATGACCTCCACAGAACAGTCTGGTCGCTTTGTCTTCATCAATGCACCGGCGCTGGTTTCCGCCGGCACACCGGAACAGCGTCGCCAGGTCCGCTCACAGTTGATGCGTCGGCTGTACCAGGAGAGACAGAGACCGAAAGGGCAACAATCCTCCGAACCCGCTCACACAGATACTAGCCACGATGGGGCAGAAGAGTCATCACCAGCGATCTGTCGTTGCGGCGCTTATCGTCGGTTGCCGAGTTCAACAGGGGTGTCACAGAAAGAGTCCGTGTCGACAAACCTGACAACTCGGACTCGAAAACAACTGCCCGATCCGGAGGCTCCTTTACCGCGCAGTGATAATAGCGATGCTACTGCTGCTTCAGTCCGTCTTCCTCTTCGTTTCTCGAGGATCAGGATAAAAACAGGGGACGGATCGATATGCAGTCAGTGTGGTGGGAAAATACCAGTCGAAGAATCGAGAAGAAGGACGAAGAGTCATAAGCGAAGTGATCCTTCTGCTTCTTCGAAGGCAAAGCTCGCAGCCACTGCTACAAAAGAATTCAACGGTTCCTTGACCGCGATGCGTCTTGGTTCTAGCAAGATCGACCCGTTCGGAGGGCAAGGAAATAATCGTGATGAATTCGGATATCATGAGCTGATCGATCATCGTAAGTTGCACAAACCTCTGACGCAGTTTCTGAATCTACATACATTGCAATTACTGGATGGGCTCGACCTCACATTATCGATGGATTTGATATGACCAGACATTGAATATAAGCCGCTGCCTGCTACATACAGAACTAACTCTTTTACCAGTTCTTAGCAGAATGATTCCGTCAATGCGACGAGCGGACAATTGGCCACTCCAAGTCTTTGGAACCTACTTTCAGAGTCCATTGACTCCCCTAATCCTTCATTCCTTTCTTCTGAGCATTTCCGTCCACCTCGAACGAACAGCCCGAAATAACGGCGCGATCTACTACCCCAGTCGCTCGCTGGAGCAGTTACACCACAAAGGCCTAGCCCTGAAAACGCTGCAGTCTGCCATTTCCAAACCCGTGATTGGCAATACCGTTCTTGACATGATAGTGTTGTCCATAACCTTACTTGCACTTCATGACGAGGCCCCACACTCCGTTGACAAGGACCATAACCCCTTCAATCCTCCTTTCCGGGATTTGCAAGCGCTCAACTTCTACGGGTTTAACTCGTTCCACCCGGTCCACTGGAAGGCGGTCCAGGATTTAATCGTGCAGAATGGGGGCATTCACACTATCAAGCTGTTTGGAGCGCCGTGGGTCCTTTCATAGTAAGCAATTTCGTCCTATATATCTTGCATTACTGAATAAGTGAAATTTCGTGCATATTCAGAGCAATATGTTATGCTGACTGAACTCAACTTCCCCAAGTTCCGCCCTGAAATATGCTACACTCATGTCCACAAAACCGGTCCTCCCTATCGTTGACCCTGAGGGAAACTCATATGGAGACCTTCCTCCTTTGAAGATCCTCGGGATCTCCGCGGAGCCCTCCCACAAGACGTGCAGCGGGGGCTTTCGTCAACTCCAGACCCTCAATGTCAAGAGCACCATTATCCGGACCTTTCTGGATCTGTGTGAATATGCGCAGGCAACGCGGATCTTCCTGAAGGATTCGAAGCAGAGCGATGGCTCAGCCATGGACCGGTTCGGAGATACGCGAAACGTGGTCCAGCACCGCATGCTTTGCCTTCCAAACCCGGACGAGCCGTTGGAATCCATATTTACTAATACTAAGGACTGCAATAATAATGATAATGATAATAATAATAACCCCGGAGAAGCTGTCGCAGCTGCACTCGACATCTACCGCGTTTGCTGGCTAGCAGCCAAAATCTTCACTTTACACGTCACGTTTCCGCTTCCGTGCTCGAGACAAATTCGAGAAGGCCAACTGCCACTGCTTCAGGACGCGATCTCCAGATGCTATCTCCATAAACAGAGTAATAATAATAGTAATTGGGCAGAAATCTCTGAGATTCTCTTATGGTGCACCACGGTCGGCGGAATTGCGGAGGAAGATGGTGATCCGGCCCGTCGCTCCTGGTACGCCTTCCAGCTCCGAAGGCTATGTCTCACCCTCAACATCCACTCCTGGGCAAGGATGCAGGAACTTTTGTGCTCATTTGCGTGGGTGGACGTTGGCTGTGATGCCACCGGGTACAAGCTGTGGATGGAAGCTCAGCATGTTGAGGATTATTACTACCCGGATAAACCCCACGTCGAGGAAGTCGTATGAAGGTATGGATAATACGGAGCCGGTGACTAGATCTTGTTAAGAGGCCTCTTTGATCAGGAGGACTTTGTGGTGGTCCAACTCGGGTTTCAGACAGCCGGCAGGGATCCATATTCTCTTCATTAAGATCGACTTCGCCTCGTCACAGTACATGATATTGGAAGTACACTGTTTCTTTTCATCTATGTAACGAGGATCAACATCCGGCATCCTCGATACGCGGACAAAGCATTAAACGGCCTCACTTTGCCTAAGGACTTCTGGACTATGTTATCAAACTAGCCAGCCTAACGGTATGGGAACTACAGCTCGAATTAGGTCACCTTGTAATTATAAACTGCAGTCCTGTCTTTTTCTGTGGACGAGCTGGAAACGGCCATTTTCAGATTGGAAGGTATGTACTGTCCTTCGAAGTCACTGGCCGACAATGTCCTCTGAAAAAATGGCCCCAGCTAATAATAGGAAGAAACTATGAAGACATTTTACAGGCTCACAGAGCGTTGCAGCCTCAGCCTTACCATTCCACCAGCCAAACCTTAGATAAAATGAAGAACGCAATGCTCATCCCGCTCACGATATCATCCATTCCTTCTATTTCATCTCATCTTATTTCTCGGTTCATTTCCAACAGATTCCACTCCCAGCCAGCTTTGCTGTCGGGAAAAACGCCTTCGGAAGCCCACCACCCATGGAGACCGCGATATTCCCGTTCGAGTCGGCCGTGACATCCGTGCAGGAGTAGATCTCGGTCACCTGCTGGCCGGCAGCATAGCCCGTCCCGCTCAGCGAGAGCGTGTACGAGCTGCCGGAGGAACCCAGGTTCGAGAGCACGGTGATGACCTGATTGCCGTCGAATCCTTTGCGGATTGCGAGCGTGTGGCTGTCTTGGTAGATGGGCCAGGCCTGTGTGGCGGAAGGGGCTTGTCAGCTCACGTTTATATAGCACCAGATACGTATGATGAATTGGCAAGACAAAACACATATTATATTACTGGCTTCTGGTTCGATCATATCTCACCTTGTACGTCAAATACCCCTCGTCCACATAGATGGCGTAATTGCGGATCTGGTTCGAGACCGCGATGAACTGGTAGAGCTCGCTGGTCGTCGAGTAGCCGGACAGCCAGACCGCCTCGCGGTTCGCGGGGTCGTTGCCGCCGCTGTAGTGCTGCTCCTGGCCGGCATAGATAATAGGGATGCCGTCCGAGAGGATGGTGAACGCGATCGCGTTCTTGGCGAGGGCGATGTCGCTCGTGTATCTGCGTATTTTTTTTTGTCATTAGTTAATATTATGGGATATATACAACGGATATGAAGAGAGACAGAACCGAGAGAAGGAACTGGTAGACCTACGAAGCAAACCTCGGCACGTCATGGTTCTCGACAAAGGTACCCAGGAGCGTCGAATCCGCGCACTGCGACTTCACCGTGTTGATCATGTTGTACAGGTCGCTGATGCTGCCGCTCGTGGAGGAGAACGCTCTGAGGAGGGGGTAGTACCTGCGCGTGCAACAATCGTACACAGACGTCAGCCATTATTGCGTTCAAGAGGAGAGATCATAGCTTGTTTATATATAGTAAGGTTAAATGTCAAAAGATTAAAAAGGAAGTGAGTGGACTCCAATGAAGGGCTTACGACTCACATCGGATAGTTCAGCACCCCATCCAGATAGTTCTGGTAGTCGCAGGTGTAGCTGGGGTCACCGTCGAACACCTCGCCCACGCAGTAGACGCCCGCGGCGTCGTTGTAGCCGGGCCAGAAGTCCTTCTGGACGTGTTTGACGGTGTCGATGCGGAGGCCGTCGACTGTTTTTCATTCATTTGATGTATATGATTAGTGTGATCCTATACTATGTTTTCCCAGACACGTAAAAATCTTACGATAAAACAAAAGAAAAATAAATAGATAAAACAACCAAGGCAAAAAGTGAACCCGTGACGTTTTTCGGGTGGTCGACACCGAAGGAGCGGCC
>ENA-UOXB01000464-UOXB01000464.1-bioreactor-metagenome-genome-assembly--contig:-NODE-464-length-28054-cov-13.573770_pt1 | contig 28054 bp, 11 predicted proteins | sample MGYA00238158_ERZ761615 | MGnify/ENA primary metagenome ERZ761615 (study PRJEB28904, sample SAMN06267902) | bioreactor metagenome | isolation source: Joint BioEnergy Institute, California, USA...
TGGATCGTAGAGTTGGATCGTAGGATTGGATCGTAAACGATCCATCACGTGACCTCCTTCCTAGTTCGTAACAAATAGCTTGTTTCATTCCCTATTATTTACTGACTTACATGCAGAAGACCGGAGCAGGGCAAAGACGATCGGCAGAACATCTACCCTAAAAGATCAAAAATACTAACAAGCATAAAAAAGAATATTTAGTCCTCCTGGAGAAAAAAAATCAATAGACGGGATTGGCCAAGAGGCCACCCGACTATACAGTACAAACCACGGGGTGATGCCGCTTTACACTCACATGACTGGGAGCGACCCTTGGATGAGAGTTGAGCCTCCAGAGTCATAGTGAACTACCCAGTGGCAGACCTCGTCACATAGCTTATATGTTCTATTTAATCGGCTATTTTTACCATATGTGCCCTGGTAAAATCAATAAAGTCTATCTGTAATAACCTTCGACTCTTATCCACCCGCTCAACTTCAATAGATCTACAGAGATTACCCATTTAAGTAACTAGCAACCTCTTTGTATATAAACATCATTCGCCTCCGACGACAGTCATGTCCGCAATACACCCATACTTCGGTCTCCGCACCGCTCCCTTCCCTCCCTCCGAGCCCGTGCTTGCGGGAGAGAGACCCGGATCATCATTCATGGCAGACGCCCTCAACCACGAGGCCAGAACCAGCGTCCTGCGCGGCCTGCCGCCCCGGACCAACGAGTACCCGTTCCAATCCATCGAGCACATGGAACGGGTGATCAGCCGGGAGACCGACCTGTTTCGACAGGACCGGACGGGCACGAGGAGCCAGTTCATCATCTTCTCTCATGTCCCCGAGGAGGTTGTCTCCCCGGAGATAATATCCCCTCCAACGACCCAGGAGAAGGAGGAAGAGGAGGAGATCATCGACGAGAACCGTCATGTTACAAGAAGACAGCCCCGAATCTGCTGCGACAGGTACCTCGAGATGTTGCTGTTCAAGATGCTTACGCCGGCGCATGAGCAGGCTGCGAGGGGGTTTCACGGCCTCTTCGCTATCAAATTGGCTCAGATGAATGTTGCGTCTCAGTTGACATCTATCCGCTGGGGCTCGTCTCCATCAACGTCAGAAGACTCAGCCGTGAAAGAATCCTTCCGCAAAAAGCGCCCCGACCTCTCGTACAAACCGACCATCCTCCCACCAGGCCGATCCCCCAAATGGCCCACCGTCGTCGTCGAAGTCGGCTACTCGGGCTCTCAGCGCAAGCTCGTCGCGGATATGAAATGGTGGCTCGGGAACCCCGCCCCAGATTCCCACTCCGAGCACGAGCGCGAACGGGTCCAACTCGCCATCGCCATCTACATCAAGAAGCACATGCGCGAGGTGATCATCCAGCGCTGGGAGCGCGTCCCACGGCCCACGCTGGCGGAGCCAGAGCGCGTCGCACCCGCGATCGTGCAGCAGACGACGCTCGCCAAGGGGGTAAACCAGACCAACGTCAAGGTGAGCAATGCGCCGCTGGTGCTGCCGTTCCGGAAGGTGTTCCTGCGGAACGAGGCGAACCTGGCGGAGAGCGATTTCGTCTTTACCGGGGATGAGCTGGCGAATGTGGTGGAGACGGTGTGGATTGAGCAGGATCTGGAGTCGTGAGAAGAGAGGGTATTTTTGGTACCTAGGCACTTTTATACTAATACTTGTGCTTCTCGGCATCATTCACTGTAAGCCGGATGTGGGCGTTCATATCAGGGGACATTTTCATCGAGCCCGCTACTGAAACCACACACACCATGTTTAACAAGTTTGGAACCATAGATCGGTCGCAGGCTGGCATCCATTGGCAGAAGCAGATGCGTCAAGACAGATGATGCATCGTTTTATATTGACTACATGCTACAGTGGCTCAGTGTAACGACAGGCCTAGATGACTAGACCAAGAAGGGTCATTGGTTTATCTTGAAAACAGAAAACAAGGGGGTGAGCAATATAACAGTAAGAATAGACCTGTGTTACTAGCAATGCCTATATAACAGGTTGCTATGTGAGTCGACCACGAGGGTCGAACTCTATCTGAAAGGAGCGTCATTATATACATGCCATTTCCCTGGGTCTTGGTGATCATAGTCTGTCACGTGCCGATCAGTTCCTTCCCTCGGTCCTATAATTATCCGGCCTTTGTATGGCAAGGTCCATGTCCATAACATAAACTTCTTCTGGCTCATCTATATATGTTATCTGGCTATGTAGCTGGGATCATGCAGAAACAAGGGATTGGCGCATAGTAGAGTTGCTTATCTTGAGTATCGTCTAACTAGTCTTGAAGCTGTTTGAGGACCACTTGAGGTTCTACATTAGTACATACTGTATAAATACAGCTGTCCATCCTAGTCACGTATGGACTCGAGTTTTGATTGGCTATCAGAGCTTCCACGGTGTAATTGAGGCTTTGAGCCACTTCGGTTTGATTCTTCGCCGTATCTCTTCACACCCTAGGGGATTTTCCCCGAGTTTTGCTCCCGTCATTCATGGAATCCTGCGATATGTTTTCGAGTTCATCTGCAGAACTCATGGCTAGCCCAGTCACATTACCATACTATGCAACGGTCCCGGCCCCTCTCCCCACGGACGCTGAGATCGAGAACGCACCAGACCTATCGTTGGAATATGATAGAACCTGTGTATATAGATGTAGATATAGATAAACAGATGGATCAAGAATCAGAGCTCCCCTACCTATCTATGGATCTCTCATACTAGTTAGTACGGAATTCCGCTTCATCAGTCAGTTTGTAACGTTGAGTATGCTAGCCCAGCTTTTAAGTCCGAACACCGAAGCCTATCAATAAGAAGAACCCTGGAACGCCTCTCAAGGAGCGGCACACTTCGCACCAAAACTGGACAGACGGAGGATAAACTCACCAAGAAGATCTCTACTTTATTCGATTAAGATCCGTCTGACTCCACCGGTTCCATTCTCGATGCATCATACTCCAGGGTCCAGGTGGAAGACTGCCAGCAGATTGGATCCGTTACCGAAACATTGGAACTCAAAAAAAGACCGGCTTCATGTCTCTCTCTATGCTCCTACCATGGCAGGTAAAAGGGGACATGTGAGTCTAGAAGAGCCAGGCCTTTTTATCTCATGTTAAGAGCCCATCTTGACAGGCATATGGGATTCTGATGTTGAGACTGAGATTGGTGCCAGCGGCACGAAGGACAGTACTTAGAGCGGAATCTGTTAGGCATGTATACAGTAAAGAGCCTCCCAAAAGTTGCTCATGTTGACAGTAGAATTTCTTGCGATACACAATTGATCACCCGAAGAACACGTCGAAATTGATTCAGGAGAGTCAACAGACAAATCAGAAGCGCCACTGAGGAAAATGATAATATTGATTTCCTACGCTGACAGAAATGGGCAATAGGATCTTTTTCACCTTTCCTTAAATTTGAAGAAAATTACGTAAAAATAACAAGGGAAACGTTGAAACCATCATGGTCTACCGGCGCGAAAAGCGCCCATTATTTCCCCAAACTAAACCAGAACCTTTGTCTCTCCTACTCCGTTGGTCCTCCTCCCAAACAAAAGACTTGGCTGAGCAGGTGGTTGGCCTGCTAGCCTCGAAAAAGAAAGCACGTTTTCGTTCATGCAGCGACACGTTTCAGGAGAATGGTTTCGGGATTTAAGAAGAAGCGACCTCCTCGATCTTGGGCTTGGAGCTCTTGTCGTCGGCACTGTCCACTTCCATCTTGTCTTCTCCCTCCTTCTTCTCCTCGGTCTTTTCCTCGCCGCTCTCCTCGGCGGGCTGCTCCTCCTTCTCGAGCTTCGGCGTATCGCCCTCAAGCTCAGGCATCTCCTCATCATCCTGGGAAAAGTCAGTTGAGCAAGTCGATCAGATCGAGGGAAATCAAGCACATACCGATGTGTCAGTGTCACCACCTGCGCCAGAGTCAGCACCTGCACCACCACCCAGCTTGGAGAAGTCGATACCTCCCAGGCTATCATCACCAAATCCACCAAAGCTGTTCATATAGTCATCCTCAGGGGCATCATCCTGCTCGTCCTCATCGACCCACTGCGCTCGTCCGTCAGCATCCAAGCCTGGACTCGTGTTGGGTTCCCGACAGCTCATACCTTGTCGAAGTCGGTCTTCAGGAAGTGGGCCCTCTTGCTGTCCTTCAGAAGGCGTGGCCAGTACTCCGCCTTGAGCTCCTTCTTGCGCAGGACGAGCTCGACGCCGCGCGGGGTGTGGTGCACCTTGCTGTTCTCAGGATCAATTTCGGCGTACAGGTCAAGGGAGACATGGTATTTTTGGCCCTTCAAGGTCGTTCCTGTAAACGAGACATTGGACGCGGTGATGTTAAGGTCGGCCTGTTCCTTGGGAACATCGGAAACGTTGATGTTGACGTAGAGGAAGTTGCGAGCAGCGTCAGTGCTGGAGGAGCGCTGCGCCCAAGTAACTGCACGAAATACGTGTCAGTAAGCTCCGAATAGAGACGGACAAGAGCGCATCCGCGTCATCAAAAGAAATCCAGGGGAATCAACTGGATTGAAGTGTTGGAAGCAGCTTCGACACGGAGGAAGCCCCGTGCCTTAACGCTCAGGCCAGTGTGGGGTTGCAGCAGCGCTGAGCTGCGGCTCTTTACGTACCTTCTGGGGTAATGGACATGGTGGGCGATTTCAGAGGATGCGATGCGCAAGACAGGAGAACAACAAAGCCTGGAGATGGGAGAGAAAGGTCTGGGGAAGAAGTCTGATAAGTTCAGTGGAAGAGCAAGCGCAACAAGACTCTAGACCTGAAGCCCGTGGAGTAAAGGTGAGCCTCTCGCGGTGCTAGAAAGTACTGGAAAGCTCAGGCCGCGCCCGCTGTTTGGTCTGTTTGCTGCGTGGTAGCCTGGAAGCCTGAGGCAGCGCCTGCACCGCCCGCCGCACCCCCGTTCTCTGACGACGGTCTCGACGACTCCCGGTCTGGAGAGCCAGGAGATATACCGCATCTTCAACCTTCAAGTTGACTCTGTCGAGTCTCCCGTCGCGTACCTCCGCAGTTCGCGTCTCCCCCTCGTCGTCCTGGGCATCTGCCCCGCTCGTCCAAACAACGATGTACCCCGGGTTCCGCCTCTAGGCCTCTCTTGACAGCGCCCAGCGGGTCTCCGGTCGTCTGGAGGGCCCTTATCACAGTATCCGGTCGATATACGCTTCACTCACCAACTCTACGGACCCTTAGCAGCCTTAGCAACCTCGATCCAGGACAGTCAGAACTGTCCCGCAATCATGGAATCTCTCAAGGCCGTCTTTTTCGGCCCTGATCCACAGGCGCAGGTAGACATCCATCTTCCTCATGTATACGCATCCCCGTCGGCTTTGGATGTTTCTGACTGTCTTGCGATCTGTAGATGAGGAAATGCAATCAGCTCATCCGCCAAAACACTCGCCAGCTAGATCGCGACATTGCGCAGCTTAAAGCCCTCGACGCCAAGACACGACAGTACATCGTGGCGGCCTCGCGCCGCGCCCAGCGGAATCCCTCCCAGGCCAAGCAGGCCACCCAGGAGACCAAGACGTTTGCACGGGAGCTCCTGCGCATCCGGAAGCAAAAGGCGCGCCTGACGACGAGCCGGGCGCAGCTGCAGAGCGTCCAGATGCAGGTCAACGAGGCGTTCGCGGTGCGCAAGATCCAGGGCAGCCTCAAGAAGTCGACGGGCATCATGAAGGACGTGAATACCCTGGTCCGGTTGCCCCAGTTGCAGGGGACCATGCGCCAGCTCTCGATGGAGTTGGTCAAGGCAGGCATTATTGAAGAGATGGTCGGGGATGCCATCCCGGACGACCAGCTCCTGGAGGAAGAGGAGGAAGAGGCAGATGAGGAAGTCGACAAGGTCCTGCAGGAAGTTCTGCACGGGAAGCTCTCCGCAGCGGGCCAGGTCAAGGCGGACAGACCCCTCGAAGAGGAGCCGGCTGTGGAAGAAGACTTCGAGGACCAGGAGGCAGCACTCGAGCAGATGAGAGGACGGCTCGAGGCTCTGAAGAGCTGATCTTCCAGGAGACTTTTTTTCTGTCCAGAATGAGACGGCCACGGGGTACATGTTATGGAATGATTTTCATTTGGGTTTCACGGTTTGCTTTGCGAAAGGTGTTCGGTGGTCTGGATAAGGGTCTGCTTACTGGGTTTGTTTTACGATCTCATTGCGACTTAGTTTATCCGCTGTGCATATGTCCATTGTAAACAGGCGAGTCTTGATTTCTTAGGGTCCGGTGAGGCTTGTGTTTCGAATTACCACGTTTTTTGGGGAAGATCATTCATCTCGTTGCTACCGTCTATGCCCAGAACCGCATTTCTACTGTTGGAGAACGGAACCGTCTTTGGTCCTTTACAAGTTTACTGAATCTCATACTTCCAGCTCACACATCCACACCAACCCACCTCTGTACTCTATCGACTATTTTGCAGCTCAGACTATACTGTTATTTAGACTTCCAGCAGATCTCAGTCAGGAATGGCATCCTTTTCCTCTCTTGATCCGAACATTTCCCAAGGCGTTGAACGTGGACGGATAATGATAGTTGAGAATTGGAACCCACAGCGTCTCTCGGCGAGTTGCAGAGTCGATGAAAGAACGGAGTGAACAGTGATCTTAGATTCATTTCCTATTACAATAGGATTGTGCCTATATTCAGTATCGACATTGAATAGTGCGCTTCTCAGCAGGATGACTGTCCACGGCGTGCATGGAGAGCAAGCGCGGCGGTGTTGCCACGTCGAGCACCCCAACGGGCCTAGCGTGTCTGCGCTGGTCTGCCGCCTTCCGCCGCGCCCTCACCCTCTCTCCTTCACCTTCGCGCCGGCCTCCTTCACCTCCTCCCTTCATCGCCCGCGACGCTTCTGCCATCCTTAAAGAAGCATCCCGATCCACAGTATCTCTTCCTCAGCTACTACTCTCTGTCGGCTGCGGTTTTCATCCATCACCTGTCGACGACCTCGAGAGACAGCCACCTATTGAGCTGCTGCGGCTCCTGGTGACGCAAAGCAACACCAGTCCTCTTCACCCTCCAAAGTCGGCACCACCTTCTGGAATCTCTCAACCGCAGACACAGCCGCGTCATCAAAATGACTTCCAAGCTTGACCAGTCTCTCGATGAGATCCTCAAGAGCCGCCGTCAGGGCGCCCGCCGTGGCACGCGTCGTCGCGGCGCCGCTGCCTCCAAGGCTGCGGCCAGTACTGCTCCGGCCGGAGGAGTGAAAAAGGCCACCAAGGCCGCCAAAGCTGCTGGAAAGGGTGCTGCAACTGGGCCAACCAAGACAACTGGTGAGAGTAAGATCATCGTGAGCGGCCTGGTAAGTCCTCCGCGCAAGCCTCCCTGGCGTAGTCTTCCGTGACAGTCTCGGTCGCTAACCATCTGGGTAGCCTTCCGATGTGAATGAGGCCAATATCAAGGTATGTTGATCGTGAGGCCTTCGCCTTGGGTTTCCGTCGCCACCTCTGTTTGAGTGAGACCTTCGAGGCGCACGCGGCTTCCACTCGCACTCCAAGTCGCCCACGTCGTTCTTGCGGCATTGTGGTGCATGTCTGGTTTCTGGCGCAGGGCAGAAGGCTCCTTCGCGACGCTTTAGCTCGCCCTTCAGTGGCCTGACGCAAAGCGGGAGAAGTTGAGCCCTGCCGTAGTCTTGCGATCGTACCCCGTGTGGTTGGCTCGCTGCCTGCAGCGACGCTGCTACGGTGGCGCTGTAGACTTGTGCCAATAGGCGTGGTTGAAATACACCACCCTAGTCCCTTTGAGCTTTTGGCAACGAGTTTCTATTTCGCATCTTGGCTTTCGAGGGCATCAGCGAGCGCACCAGTGATCCAGCAGCACAGCACAGTCTGGCCAGCAGATACGCAGCCGCCAGCAATAGCTTCTCTTAACGTTGCACGTCGCGAATCCGGGCATTCAGTCACCCTTGGAGAGTCGTCTCCGTTTAGCCTCAATTACCACTGCGAGCTCACTCAACATCGTCTTGGCCCCCTCCCTGCCCGTTGCGACAACGACAGATTCGCGGCCTGGTTGAAGAGCTTTTCCGAGTAAAATCGACGAGGAGTTTCTTTTCGGATCGTTCGAATCTTATCTATACGGCCGGTGTTCTTGGTGGCTTCCCATGTGGTCAGTGCATGTCGTGTTGGATGGAGATAGCGTCGCGATCGGAGGATACTCGACCGGAACTGAGGCGTGCGCGTTAGTCGACAACCTGGGGAACTGCCTACGGGCGTGAACGGAGAGAATGGCTACGATTGGCCCCCCTTGCCCTGGACCTCGGACATCGTGCTTGCTCTTGGAAAGTGCTCTACTGGCTACTACTGCTCACTGTGTGCTCGCTGATGCTCTCTTGTCTTTTCGAGTTGGGGACTGTTCCTCTGCGCGCGCCTTTCGCCCTTTTTCTGTTACGACGGGCCTAATTCGATTGACATTAACGTTTTTTGACGGAAATACTGATTGAATCTCGTGACTCTATAGGAGTATTTTAGCAAGTCTGCTGGTCCAGTCAAGCGGGTCTTGTTGACCTACAATCAGAATGGCACAAGCCGAGGCATTGCCAACATCACCTTCAGCAAACCCGATACAGCTGCCAAGGCTGCCAAGGAACTGAACGGACTGCTTGTCGACGGACGACCGATGAAGGTATGCATCCGATTGATACCTGCGAGCGCTCCTTTGCTCTAACAACGCTGCAGATCGAAGTGGTTGTCGATGCCGCCCAGGCTCCCGAGGTTCCCGCCCCGAAGCCGCTCACTGAGCGCGTAGCGTAAGTTCTCTCTACTCTTGTCCTTCTTGGATTCTTGACTAATAATCCGCAGTCAAGCAAAGGCTCAACCGAAGCCCGCGACTGCCACAAAGGCCGGCGGCCCGGGCGGTCGCCGTGGCCGCGGCCGTGCTCGTCGGGGCCGCAACGCCAACCGTCCTAAGCCCAAGACCGTCGAAGAGCTTGATCAGGAGATGGCAGACTACTTTGCTAGTGAAAACACTGCGAATGCTGAGAACAATGCTCCTGTCAATGGCGGCACTCAACAGGCTACCAATGGCGAGGATCTTGGCATGGCTGAGATTTCTGTAAGTAGTTAGTTCTAAGTGAAGCAGGAAATATTCGCTTCTAACAGAATGCAGTAAATTGTTTTACATCGCATCCGCCTGTTCAATGCCGCTACATGAGTGGCGGATGATCATTTGAATGATCTTGGCCCTCAAACGGCTTCACTTGTATTTTTAAAGCCGCCGCTTTCGATCGGTAAAAATTCAGTCAGTTGACACATATATTCTTTTCGGAGACTTACCACTGAGATTGGCTTACCCGTCGGTCTGAATTGTGTCTCTTTTCTTTTTTTTCCTCTCGCCTCTTCGTTTGCACTGGTTTCTGTAATCGGTTTATGTACTGGGTTATTTCGCGTTTGTTGATGGGATAGGACGGCCAGAGGGAGAACGCATGTATCAAATGGACGGAGGAATCGGAGAGGCTCATTGCGAATGATTCGGAGCCAACCAGGAACAATTCCAGCAGTTTCGTCAGCATCAGAATTATGCAATCGGGATATTGCTTGCTCGGATACCTTTTCTGAACTTTTTCCACGCACGCTTGATGGTTTTGATGAACACCTTCTGTAGACTAATTAAGTATTCCGGCGCCTAATCCAAGTCTCATGTGCCATTTAATATTTCAGAGTCTTTGGCAATCAATAAGCTATCTAAGGAATCTCCATGGTCGGACGAGTTGTTCTCGTATAGAAAATAACTGAAGTTTCCATTCATCACTTGATAAATAAGTAGTAGTCATATGTCGTCAAGCGGACCTTCTGTGACGTCTCCAGAGACAAGTTCTCCCCATCACAGGACTAAGACTGAACGCCAACAGACATAGAAACGGATAGACACAGATAATGGGAGAGGATCCAGCACATATATATATCTCACGTCCACGTCCCATTCGGCGGCCCAAAGTACCCGACCTCGGGCATCGGCTCCCACGGCAGCCCCTGCGCGTCCGCCGTGTTCAGGTAGACGTTGTTCCCCCACCAGTCCGGGAACACCGCGCCCGGGTAGGTGATGCAGAAGAAGATGACGAGCCCCGAGAGGGCGAGGCCCGTGTCCAGCGCGGCGGCCAGGACGTAGTTGTACTTGGTCCACCAGGGTAAGAAGCGGCGCTTGATCCAGTGGTTGAAGACGAAGTTGACGATGGCCCAGGAGGAGTAGTTGATTCCGGTTGCTTTGTTGTTTTCCATCGTCAGTTCGAGTTCCGAATGTACTGCGTACGTCTCTAGACGGGGGAGGAAGAAGGGAAGAGGATACATACCTGGAGGCACGTTATACGTCCCCACGAAGACGAGCGGCCAGTTGATCAGCTTCCAGAAGGAGCGTTTGGTGTAGCGGTACAGCAGCCAAGTGATGACGGGGACGATCGCCCCTATCCAGAAGAAGTGCAGCAGCGAGGAGTAGATCTGGCCGGCGGAGTAGAGACGACGGGGGCCGACGAGGCCCCAGATGACCGAGGCCGAGAAGGTCGTCCGTCCCAGAGGACACGAGAAGCCGTTCGGCTGGTTCTCATCGCAGATGTCGCGCACGTTGCCCAGCATCCACACCGTGACGCCCGCCTGGGTCAGCGCCCCCAGGACCGTGGCGATTCCCTGCGCGAAGAACAGCGTCCGCGGCGGGACCTTGAGGTAGTGGCCCAGCTTCATGTCCATGGCGAAGTAGATGCCCTGGCCCACGACGTCCGTGGACAGGATCTTGAAGACCATGTTCGCGAGCGGTTTTCCCTCGAACATGTATCCGCCGATGAACTCGCTCAGGACGTTGAGCTGGTTCGCGTTCACGTTGGTGATGCCCTCGATGATCCCGCACGGAATCATATAGACGGCCGGGATGACGAGCGCCAGGAACACGCCGTACACGGGCAGCTTGGTCTTGTAGACCTCGACCATGACGATCGCGAGGGCGGTGATGGCGACGATGATCCCCGCGTACCAGTACCAGGGCGTGCGCGGGTATCGACTCATGAGCCGGGCGTGGATGTCCACCTTGTTCCGGCCCTTGAGGGCGTTCCAGATATCCTTTGCGTGCCAGCAGCAGGTGTGCGTCAGGACGGATGTGATGGACGCGAAGGAGAGGCCGTAGACGAAGGCGAATGTCGCAGGAAGGTATGGAGGGGAGTAGTTCCGGTACGCCTCGATGTCCAGCGACTTGGTCGCTTTGTTCACCACTTTCGTGATATTGTACACTTGTCCCATCCGGTCGTAGACGTCGGCCGTCATGAGCGGGAGGTAGGATGTGTACCAAGTATTCGAGTAGAATATAGCGGGGACGACGATCCAGAAGAATATGACGAACCCGACGAAGACGTTGATGGCGGCCCAGGACGGGGACAGGAGAGGATTCGTGTTGTACGCAATCTGGCTCCAGTCGAACGTGATGGGACTGAGCCCGAGGCCCGTCTGCATTCCGAAAAGGTGGTTCACGACCAGATTCTTGGGCGCGATCCAGCAGATCCAAGTGAAGTAGCTCAGCGCCGTGAACATCAGACCCGGCAGGAAGTACCACACGAACGCGCCGGCCATCACGTAGAAGAAGAACCGCTGCCGGGAGATCCTCCACCCATTCGCGACCGCGTTCGCACGGCAGTGCAGCGTCTCCAGCAGCGCGCAGTTTGACAGGACCGCAGGCCAGATGATACTGGCTGGCTCGACCAGCCAGGGGGAAGCCAGTCCCGCGACGCCAAACCCCAGGAGCTGCGCGCAAAGGACGACGAGGACGGAAAACCCAGCCTGCAGGCCGAAGTTGTAGAATTTGGACGAGGAGGCTTGGATGATGTTCGTCGAGTCCGCGCTGCCATAGCCGAAGGAGACGTTACTCATGATCACAATCACGGCGTGTTCTTTGATGTTGAAGTGGTGGTCCGGATTAAGACACCAGCTGCCAAAAGGTCCCAGGTCGATGGTCCATGTCGGGATGGTCTTCGCGAGGAAGACGCCGCAGGGGTAGGCCAGCAGCTCCGCGACCAGCGAGACGATGTGCACGGAGGGGTACCTCAGGGAGAAGAACTGGTTGATTCCAGAACCGAGGATGGTGAAGACGATGCCCAAGATCCACATGCGGAGGGTGTTGACAGGTATGCCGGGGTCGTCGACCTCCGGGACGACAGCGCGGACTAGATACTCGATGTTAGCGAAATTATATTTATTTGACAAGAATTGAAAAGGGAATCAGATATCCGGTACAGTACCTTCAGGATACGGTGACCGATCCGACTCGGGATCGATTTCGCCCTCCTCCTTCAAGACATTGCCCAGATCAATCTCCAGCTCATCCAGGCGGCCTTGCTCTATCTCCGTGTCCCTCGGGACCGTGGTAGGCACGGCCTTTTCCGATTTCTGCTCCATTGAAGCCATAAGAGACGACAGAGAACGTTGTCAGGCCATCCAGAAAGAAGAGAATAAAAATCAACTTTGCTGGACGCTGAACCGACAAGGTAATACAGGCTGGAGGGCAGAAGAGTCGGCATCTTCCGCTTCGCGATGTAACATCCTGACATCGCACCGAGATGCATGTTTTATCTTGCCAGGGGCTCGTTATCTGCGAAAGCATGCGAGAGGACGCGACAGATAAGGAGGGCACACGTCAAGCTGGTGATGGCCATTTCAACTGCCTGTCCTGGAAAAAAATGTGTCTTGTGATTTGACAGCAATCCATGCAAGTCAATCCTCGGCTGGAGTCCGCGTGGTGAAGCTGTTAAGACCAACCGGTCGACGGTCGAGACAATGGCCGTCGGGCATGCGATAAGCCGGAGAGAACGAACGTCAAAACTAAGAGAGATAGCCCACTTTTCGAGGGCGAGTGGGCATGTTTGGCACGACAAGCTTTCGCAGAGGATAGGTAACTTCGATGTCGCGTTTCTTTCAATTAACATTATATGAATGGCAACGGCTCTGCTCCGAGGAATTCATCTTCATCTCTTCTTCCTCCAGTCATATTCCCGCATCAGCAAAGCTGTAGATAGATGCGATCTGTCCAGTCCACCATGTCTGGAGCAAGACAGGAAGCTGAGTGGGGAAAGAGACAGGACGCGTGCGTGTGGGGCAACGAGGCATCAGTAGATTGATAAGAGCGATAAGAGAAGTGACTGCAACAGACCAAGTGCCAGTATCAGCTGCAGAAGTATACCCCTGTCGGCAGTGAAACAACTTGTGGGAAAAAAATGCAATTTAGTATCGCGTGGAATGCTTCTGAAACCATTGACTATTGCTTCTCCCTTAGAATTTTAAAGATAGGCCAAAAGATAGGAGCATCTGTACTTACGCAACCATTATGCTCCCCCGCCCCCCCCCGCGCTTAAAATGACACTTTACCTTCTAGGAACAGCAGTGACCCTCTCTTAACTTTAACCAAAGCCCTGTTGCTGAATGATACGGGTCAGTAAATGTCAAGATATATAAAAGGTGTATTACAAAGTTCGAGGAGCAAAACACGCACTACTCAGTGATTTCTATCTAAATCATCGAATTAATTCTTCCCTAGCTAATAAAATTGCCTAGGTTATCCGGAAAATTCAGCTGGTAAAAGACGGGTCCAGCTTAAGGATAAGGAAGAGATTCTAGAAGATAAGAGTCAGAAGTTAACAATCGTATAGACAAAGTGATAATTCAATTAATCATATATCTTCTGAGAAACGGTACATGCTCTTGCGTGTTGTAGTTTAAGTAAATACTCTGGTGGTGCTACCACGGATGACTTCGTCGTCAATGTTCCATGCGGTCAGTGGAGCTTGCATCAACAGTCCAGTTTTACTTCCAAATTCCAAATAAGGCTGTGATCAATTCTCCAACATAAACTTCTTATTGCTGAAGATGTATTGATAGGTATTCTGCAGGCTGCTTCTAGTACTGTGCATATGACTGGCATGCCTTCTTGGCGCCATGGAAGGAGAAAGAGGGAAGAAAATGATATTTTCCTTTTCTGAAATATTACTTTTGCAAGATGGCCCTTATTCACCGTGTCCTATCTATAAAAAAAAGGCGATTGATTATCGGATCTCTGCTTCTCGTTTTATCTCCAGCGATAATCTGAGATGATAGTCCTATCAAAAGGCACGCTCAGAGTTAAATGGAGAAGTTTCAGACCTATATGTATGTTGCATCCAATCAGAGAATATAATGATATGCCCCTCCTCCTGGTTGGATTTACATAAGTAGTGGAGCTTATCGTATTTATCTACTATGTATAAGGGTAACTCAGTAGCCTGGATCACGCAATCTTTCTCATCTATTCAATTACCTCGAGAATTCTTGAGTAGGTAAGTATTATTAGTGGACTGCGGAAACATATCAATTGCGCAGGATAGAGATTTTACCATCCATCAGTACTATGATGTAGCTAGGAATGCTAGCAGAATATATGTAACAGTGCTTAGCTACCTTGGTAGGCAGCTAGATTACGACTTGGGAAACTGGAAACTGACTACCAGGCGCGCTCAATGAGTGTCTTATCTGCATTGACTGCAGCAAACTCAAAATTCAGCAAACTGAAATATATCCTTTTGATTTTCTATTGTTCCTCCCAGGAAGCAGATCTAAGATCCCGAGGGCTGGAATTTTCACGTCTCTTTAGGTTTATCTGTTTTTTTCTACATTATCTACCAGTTCAGCAAATCAGCGCGTCAAACAGAAAAAGGCAACCTGAGGAAGTACCTGTCCATAAATGGATATGTTTTGCACATGTACTTATTGATAAAAATGAATGTCACTCCAAGTGCAACTGCAGCTACTGTTCCTTTCATCTCACATGCTAAATAGTGCACAAGTGATAAGAAAGAATAGGCAGAGCTTTCTTCCTATGCGTGCCATACGTAGTACACATATTGTTAATTAAGATGGCTGTTACAATAAAGACACACGCTCCTGAGGGATTTCGCTATTTCCACCGCACTCCTTCGTGGTATTTTGTCCTACGTCAACCTTCAGCTGCAATGTTCGAGGTATTTTTTTCTCTCCTCCACAAACAAGCTACGTCTACGACGGGCTGAAATGCAGGAATTGATTGTTTGTATCCTTGTTTTTACATAATCTGAGGCATTTATGTATATACTGTGTAGGGACGTTTCAGCCACAATCCTCCGCTTTATCTCAGGCCTGTGCCACATCTAGGCGAGAGTCTTGATATTTATAGAAGCTGCACGGCAAATTGTTGCATTTTTCCCCCTCGACAGCCGAAGATAATTCTGGAAGCCTGCACTTTCGAGTTCTGAATTTTGCAGTCGCAGGGATAGACCCTGGTCCTCGATTCAGCTCCGCAATAAACGAGGGGACATGGAGATGCAATTCACATGAAAAATTGACAATGCAATTCTTTCCCTCTTGAGACCCTGCTCAGCTGTCCTGGCTGAGATATTGTCGATTCTGCCGGCTTCTCCCCAGATAGGTCCATTGTCTGGAAGAGGTGGAGTTGTAGTTTGGAGCAGAATACGCGAAGTTCATGTGCATCATACTACGGAATATACGAACCCCGCAGAAGCTATCTTCTCGATACTGCAGCATTCATTTTTTTTTACTTCAACACTACGGAAATCTTCACTATTGGGGTGAATGCAACTGATCGAGTCATCCATCCATCACCGACGAGCTCTGCTGAGGTCCAGATGATCACCCACCCTCCGCGCCTCCTCAGCCAGCAGATAGATGATCACGATATCATTATCTCCCCCGTACAACCTACCAAGATCGGATATCCACACGACCCGTCCCAGGCGAGAATGAGAAGGAGAAGGCAAGTCCAGATGACCCCGCGCCCGTGATTCCTCACCGACGACCGTTCTCGTCGATGGCGCGCAAGTCGGTAGCATATATTGCTTTTTAACTCATCGGGCATACGTAAGTGGTACTGGGGTCGGGGATTGTCGCTCCAAGACGAACAATATTCGGGACAACGCGGAGTCCTCTGCTTGGGCATGTCCGGGGGAACTTCTTTCAACCCCACACCGTATGCGGAGAAGAACGACAACGGACCGGTCCCCGAACCCTCCCGTGCTGCGTATGTCGTAAGCTTTTGAGAGACGGCGAGCAAGAGAATATCCCGGGGCGGAGAGGCACGAAGTTTTCTTTTCCCCGCGTTCGGTTGCTGCTGCGGGATACCTATGGATGTATGCGACATACCTACGGAATTATTGTGTTGGGTCATCACACTCTCTCTCCGCTTTGGAGAAAGCTACGTGTACGGAGTACTTTTTTACCCGGGTAAAGGGGTTTCCGCTTCCGCATTGACAAGCAAACGGCATAAGAATATTCATCTCAGGGGGAGAAATATGAAACGACTTTAACCGCAATTACCTGCTGCTACCCTACAAAGTAGTACTGTGTAGGTAGTAGCAGGAACGCCACAGTCACAGTAACAGTGACGGATAGTTTAGGGGAGGGGCCGCGCGGAGAGATAGAACATGAGGCATCCGGGCCATCATCGGGAATTTCCCAATCGAGTCTGTGTTTGCCGCGCTAGACTTCGACTCTGTTCGAGGCCCCTCGGAGAGCGACCGTAGCTATGTAGGTAGCAGTTACCCTGAATGCTTAAGAAATCAATAATAAATAATGGCACCTTCCTAAAGTCTCATTCAATCGGACCCGAAGAGAACAGAAGAGAAGAGAAGAAAAGACAAATGGCGCAATAATTTCCTCCGAAAACTACCCGATGTTGTTCCTTCCCGACTAGGTAGGTGCTGTACTGTACCTGCCGGGCCTGTATCGCGTAATACCGGAACGAACCTTACACTACAGAACGTACAGACACCGGCTCGGGCAGGCGCCCTCCCTCCCGCTCCCACCCCATTCTTTTTTTCTCCAGCCCCGTGGAGAGTGAGTGGGAGAAAGTTCGGGAGAGCCCCGGGGCCACCTATCGGGAACACTTTTTCGCTGCGCAGTTATTGTCGACTACTACATTGCACACCATTACTCAACAGCAATTCTCTGTATACTCTCTGTAGGCAGCAATTAAAAATTAATAGCGACTGGATTCTTCGAGAACAATCAATGCAGAAGCACAGGGCAACAGTGGTGATGTGGTAGCAGCCCTGTGCGGTGGATGGGGCTTCGGCTAGCCGCCCACAACAAACGGCGCTTGCCCTGCCTCTGTTCAACAACTGCTTCTTCTGGGTTGTGCTCAGTCAAACGCCCGCGGAGTGCAGCGCAGTGTGAGCACTGAGCTCTATTCTCGATGAGAGCTGTCAAAATAATGACTACTGCATGTCCAAGCTTGGAGAAAATGCTAATTCTAGTTGGGTCTGTAAATAGCGTAACTGATTCGATGACATCAATCTGCATACGATAGCGTGCCATGTACGTACTACTGCACACATGATGCCATCATGGAACATTCTTCACTTTCTTCGATCCCAACAAAAAACACGTGATTTCGGCCGATAGAGATGCTGGCACGGCGGGGTGAATATCGTTGCAACACTCGGTACGCAGAGAGTACAGAGGACGGAACACTACAGGATACAACATGGCTCACACAAACAAGAGTCGAAGAAAAAGAAAGATGTTTGTGTGAGTGAGAGGACGAGTCGCACATGCTACTCCCTAGATGCGGAGGATGTCGTGGCAAGGGTCAGCCATAAGGCCTTTCTGCATAGTGTACTTAAGGTACCTGTACATGTACAGAGTACTCCGAATGTACATGTACATGTACATCCAAACTAAACTTGCATGGAAGTCAACAGGACAGCAGTAGTGCTCCAGGCTGCAAGTTTCAAGTTTCAGATGACAGGTCTGGCAGATGCAGAAAAAGTGGACATTCACTAACTCTGTACTCCATAACCTCCATAACACTACTGCAGTCCATAAAAAATTTTCCGAGACGGGCCCATGTGTGTACAAGGTACATGCACTACTGCATGCCAAATGGCCGAGGGATGCGGACATATACCTGCTGATACATACATAGTACTGCTGTCAGGTAGATAAACATCTGTCCGTATGTATATATGTACAGTGACATCGGTGGCTTTCCAGCGCGGTGCAGCAACAGCGCCGGATCAGATATCGATTTCTGCCCAACTTTATCGCGTGCTGTAGAGAGACCCAAGGTACTCTGTAGACGTTTCTGTGACGTGACAGCAACTTGGAGTTGTTAGCATCGTCTACCTGCGGAGTACTCCGCAGGTATGTACTGTATACACTTCGACGTCAAGCGTCCCCAAGAAACCCCCCACGCCAGCAGCAGCAGCAGCAGTAAGCATTCCTTTCTCGTACTGCATAATCAGTGATCTCAAGGAATTATTATCCGTCATCACTAAGAGAGATGACAACAGAAAATAGTAGACAGCATCCAGCGTCCAGCGTCTGGAGCAGAGAAAAAGGGAGGGGAAACAACCCCGCATCACGAGACGCCTGCCACGTCGGCCCTCCAGTGAAGCTGCTACTTGCTACTTCGGCAGAGCAGAAAGCAAAACCCCAACAATAGCAAGATATTGTGGAATATACATGACGCACGAAAAAAGTGCTGCCTAGAGGGAACAAAAAAATTATCGCCTATGGAAATACTCTGTGGGATGCTCTACCACCGTTCAGGCCCTCCTTAAGGCGTCTTGCTATGGCCATAGGTCCAACCAAGGCCACCGACAAGGTCACTTGGACACGGCGACTGGCCGTGTCAGTATCAGATCAGAGTCCTCGAGAGTCCAAACTCGCCATCTCCGTTCGTCGCTCAGCGCTCAGCGCATCACGAAGGCGTGTGTGAGTTTTAAGCGCCCCAGAGTCGCCCTGTCGGGGCGGATTGGGCCGTGGCGCGTGTGCATAGCAGAGCAAGCAGCAAGCGGCCCTAAGGCGCCAGTGGTCGACGACGACTTCCGGGAATTATCGATTATTAGGGGAGGGCGCTGATCCTTTGAAGCCACACGGCGCCGCGCCCCCCTTGCAAGCCACAGTTACCCGACGCGCTGGGCCGCGGAACGGGGAAGCCGGGGAGTGGGGGCGGAGTCATGACGAAAAAGGGATGGAGCGGCGGTGGGAAGAAAGGGCTGAGCCTGTGAGGCGTGGAGATCATCTGTCCCAAAATCCTCAATTGACTGTCAGCTAGTCTAGCCGCTGCCATCTTCTTTATTATTCCATTTTCCCTTTATGATTATTGATTGTTACCAGTCAGGCGCAGCCAGACACACATCACATACCAACATTCCCGTCCAGCAAATAGTCGAGGCAAGTTCCCGCAAACGGCCAGTGCAGCGTGAACCCGACCTCACTCTTGAACAAAGCGCGCTCAGCACCGGGAAAGTCGACCCAATAGTACAGTGCCTATGCTACGGTCAGCACACTGACCAGCTAGCTGGCACCTCACATGTTCATGTCTGAGCGCACTGAGCGCAGCTTGCCTATGGCTGCTCCCCGTAAATCGCATTATCGTTACGAATTTCAGGAGCAAACCAAGTTTGCGGATCCGATCCGCTGAGGTCTATTTTTGAGTGTTGCGCGCACTCGCAGAGTGCCCCGTACGCCGTGCGGAGTAGAGGGGGCGTAAGCTGCTGCTGCTGCGGCTACCCGTGACCTGATGCGGGTGAGCTGAGACACAGCCTGTCAGACTTGTCAGTGAGTGTGGCGGGGAGAACCCCGTGCATACAAGTACGAAGTACTCCGTATCCGGGCGCCTGGTAGCATCACCGCCTTGGTGCTCAGTCGTTGTCTGTGTCGCTTGTCAACTTGACATGTTGACGCAGATGCCACCTCAGATAAGGCATGAATGAGGCGCTGAAAAATCATCGTCAACTATGCCAGATCTTGCTATGTCTACGGAGTACCCCATACTCGTAACTCTACAACAAGTAACCTGACACAAAGACCCAATAATGATCGATCATATCGACCGAGTACCTATGTACTGTACCTATGTACTTACTCCGTGACGAGGAAAAGTAAGTGCCCCGTCCTGGACTCCTATCAGATCAGACATTCCCAACTCACATTATCATATGAACAGAGTAGATATGACAGATCTAACACTTTACATGTACGCGTGCCGTCGGGTATCCCTTCCGGCAGGAATCCTATCTATTATCTACTCCGTCAGTACGGATGGATAGAGACCATGCCAAGGTCCAATGGTCGCCCTGAAAAATCAGACTCAATCTATTGGACCCTTACCCCCCTCCCAGACTCCCCCTTACTGAGCTTCGGGGCACGGCCGACAAGCTCCACCCAACGACCCAATAGCCAACCCAGGAGTCCCAGGGCCCAGGTTCTGGTTCCAACCGTTCCAACTCAGCCCGGGGTGCCGGGTACGGGGAAGTCCGGAGAGGATCCAGTAGTCACCCAGTCGCCCAGACCTAGACCCAGACCTACCGTACTAGGTTGTTCCGTGCCGCCGTGCCGGGCCTTGCATGCATACATACCATCCTTGTAACCGAGATAAGTAAGCTGGTTCGATCCATCCATCCATGGATGGATGGATGGATCTTATTCGTCGCCCTCCCATAATAATGAGATAGGTAGGTAGGTAGGTATGCGATAATAATAATGCGATCTTCAGTCCCGACCTACGCTGGGCTGGGCTGCATACTACTACTACCTATCGTACCGGTACTACTACTGTACCTGCCTAATCTTGCATGAATATCCACCACACCATCCGGGCTGAGCATCAGCCCTGGATCGGTCGGATCGGAGCAGGATTGGATCGATTGGTATTGGCACTTGCAGTGCGAGTCGATCTTGTACATGTCTACATGTAGGTACAGAGTAAGTGGATCTAGGCATTCTGTAGAAAAAATCTATCTATCTAATCTGACTCATTATTATAATAATAAATCATAAATAATAATATTATTGGATACTGCCTCGAAACCTCAAAAGGACCGTCTGTACTTTCACACTCGATTAATATTATAATCGAAAAAAAGGAGTACCTACCTACCCACCTACCTGCTAGCTCTACCCCACTCTACTCTACCCTGTACTGTATGTACATAGTTGCACGGATTCTGATCTGATCTGCCATCCATCCGATCCATCCATCCATCTATCCATCCATCCCCGAAGCCCATGCTTGTACATGTACTTTCTCGTGCCTGTGCCTGCGCTCTCGCGCTCCCGTGTCTCTCTCTGTCTGTCCGACACATCCCGACACAAACACAACACGGATAGATATGCAAGATAATGCCTACATACATATCATATCCATACCTCCCGCATGCGTACACACCCACCTGCGTACTTCGTACTGTATACACTACTGTAGTACAGTAAGGAGCACCGAGCACTCCGACTGGTCCGTCCCTTGACAAATGTGTATAGAGTACAATATCCATGCATATGCATACCTAGGTACAGTACATGTCTGTATGTATGTACATACATGCTAATGTGAGTGAGATAGATCATCCGACAGATCCGGCACAGCGCGGCGACCCCGGACAAAACAAACTTTGAGACCTGATTTGATTTGACGCGCATTATCAATTATGAACGGATCTACTTGGCAGTAGGAAAGAAAGAACGAAAGAAAGAAAGAAAGAAAGAAAGAAAAAGAAAACGAACGATGTGATGTATCTCATGGATGGTTTTGTGTCGATATAGATACCTGATATACATATATATATCCCGATCTATCTTTTTAATCATGCGCTGTGGCGACTGAAAACCATATTATATTATCATTAGGGTACAGGTACACCGGTGTTGCGTCAGATAGCTGGCTGTCCTTCTATGCTACATGCAGGGACAAGAAAAAAGAAAGAAACAAATTCATATTTCTTCAGCGAAGGTGTGTTGCACAATCTCTTCCGTCCATCCATCCTTCAGCTTCAGGTCTGAAGTGCATGCAACTCACTTGGAGGCGTCACACAAGAATTATCCATTTTAGATTGATTTCAGCCCCCGTATGATATGCATTTTGTCACTTAAGTAAGCAAATGCAAGGCATTATTATGTAATCGTTTCTATAACTATTATCCTCTGGCATAGCTGTTATTAATTATTATTCTCAAATGCCAGCTGAAAAGCTCAGGCCTTACAAGTGGGTAGGTGGTGGGTGGGTATGCTGGTGCTGGATACCCACCGCCTCACCCCACGGGGATGAATGGAGGTAAGGCGGCCAGTGGCAGCCAGGGCTGAGCATGTGGATTATGATGATGAAGGTCAGACATGTCCATGCACATCTGAGTCACGGCCACAATGCGTGGCTCTTACATAATTATGCGGAGGCGCTTGTTTACATTGCCAGTCGAGGGTGTATGGCGTGCGTGTGCGTTGACTGGGCTACTTCCTCTCTGCCGGGGAAAGCTTGCCGAGGGAGAGAGTTGAAACGGAGGGGGCCGGAGGGCGCTCGGGTCGGGGTCGGAGGCAGCGGGCTGGGGACCTGGCATTGTTTTTCATCCGCGGAGAACGCGGACCGCCACAATCACATTCACTCGCTGGCACCGGTCGGGATCGCGATTCAACAACATCACAATCCTGGAAAACTCGTCCGGATGGCAATTTTTCGGTGTTGAATTTCGTTCTTTTTCTTTTTCTTTCCTTTTCTTTCTTTTTCGGATGGAAATGGAATTGGTTGGGGTGAGCTGTCAGCCTGTCAAGACTCGATAATGAGACGAAGCCCGCCCCACGTTTGTTTCTTGTATCGTTGTTGTACTGTAACCTGCAGCAGCTAATGCAGAGATGTACTCCGTACATGGTGCTTTTTTCATGCGCAGCCTGTCAACAAGTCATCAAACAGGCGGCTTGCTGTCAATGGTCGCGGGTGGGTGTGTGCGTCCGGGGCGTGCATCGCTGTTTTGTAAGCGTGTTGTACGGTACGGCGCAGGGTCGAGTCTGTCAATGCTGACCCAGCGTCCGGGATGGGGGAAAAAGGAAAGGGAAAAAAAAATAACCCTTTCAAGCCATCAAGCGAGACCGCACAAAAAAAGGGCCTTTAAAATTGGGACAATGGCAAAAAAGGGCAGGTTACAGAGAAAGGGCCGAAAAAGTGGGACAAAACGCTTCCCGCGCCGGGGGGAACGCGGAGCCGCGAAGCGCCCAGCCCAATAATGATACCAAACAACCAGCGGCGCAGCGACCCCCCTGTCAGGCAGCGCAGACTCCAAGAGATGGCAGCCCAAGGCGGTGAATCACCGCCATTTGGGACAGATCGAAAAGCAGGGGCGTCGTTTGGCCATCTTGCATGAAGACAAGTGGGTGTGCGGGAGGGTATGCACGCTGCACGGCCTGGCCTCACCGTGTGCATACATATGCAGGCCGGGCGCTCCGTACGGAGGATTTGCATCGGGCTGGGGTAAGCTTCCCGATCGGCATGTTGGATGGCTGTCAGGCCTGTCATATGCAGAAGACCTGTTTACGTGGCCATGATTTGCCAGCGTGCGCTATCGAGGATATCGTCCGGCGCCGAGGCCTGAAGAGCGCAGGCTCAGGGCTTTGGGTTCCAGCGCAAAGGAGCCGCGAGAGACCAGGATCCCTGTCGAGCAAGCCCCCGTCTCCGCGAGCACTGACGATTTCACGTCTATCGGCTCAGACTGCATGGAAAAGAATAATAAAATAATAATAGGGATGATCTGAGGCACCAGGACGGTGGTAGCACCGTAGCGGGCATGTGCTCGCGAGGGCGGCTGCGGAACCGCATCGCGGCGCCAACGGGGTAGAATCGCCCAAAGGAGTAGGAGGCTGGAACGTGGCTGGCCGGACCATATCCGCGAACCAGCGACGCGGGTTTGCGATCCTCGATAGATCAACACTCGCCCTTCTTGATCGTCGCATCCCGGTTCTAGACTGTCGACAGCGTGCGTCGCCGGAAGACATACTCCGTACACAGGACACGCATCCCAACGATCGCATGCACGGTCGATGAAGCAGAGGATGCACCGTTGACGCGTCCAGAGCCAAGCGGATGCTCGGGATGGCACCGAAGCGATCGGGTTGACGACTCGGTCGAGGCCCGAGAGGCGCACAGAAGAGATTGATAATAGTAAATAACAATATTCAGGAGTTGCTCGGGCATCCAGCGCGACGGGTCGCGGACGAGTTCCCCGGCAAGGCTACGGGCCCGGTTTGGGGTTGTGCGGCCATGTGGGAAGAGGGAGGCCTAGGGCTGGAGAAGATCGTAGCCCGCTCGGGCAACTCTTGCTACGCCGGATCGCAGTCCGCGGTCAGGAGTTTCCCTCTTTTTGGGCCCGCGAACCCGGTCGACTGGCGTCGTCCGTCTTCCGCGCCCTACCCGATGCCTATGCCGTGCTCTCGTCCGAAGAGAAGCCTAGGCGATGCGGGAGTGACCGTCGGGTTGAAAGCTGAGACGCGAGCGTTGCGATGCGGTGCGCGGTCCATGGGCATGGACATCTGTGCTCTGCAGCTCTGGAGAGTACACAGTACAGAGTGCTATACGCAGCACGTCTGCTCGTCCCCAGCGTTGGCCCCGGCGATGTTGCAACAGTAGAGGGGACTGTCGATGTCCGCGCGAACTCCGTCGCTTGGGCGTGAGGGGACGAGTTTTCGCCGGGGAGAGGCCAAGGGAGAACCCGGAGGGCCGGGCCTAGCGCGCTCCACCTCTCCATGGTTCAACGGGGAAGGGGAAAAAAAACAGTCGATTGAGACACGGTGGGTCGCACACTGAGCTTGTAGGAGTTTTTTTTTTTCTCCTGGAAAACCCCGAGGTCCAGCGGAAGTCGTATATAGAGACAGTGGTGCCCACTGCGGATGCAGGTGCCACGCGAAGAAACAAGGGAAAACAACATTCCATCCAGACACCTGCAGCGACACAACAAACAATCCTCACCCGACTCGACCTGCGCTCCACGTTACACTCCGACGTGGTGTCTTCCTCCGCCACGGGAACACTGGTGCCTGACTGCATCCGCTGGGAGCGCGGATGATCACGACGAAGCAGTGAGCTGTGAGACGGCACTTGGTCCGACGCAGCATTAGCACCACCCGCGGGGAAGCGAAGAAGGAACAACACCGTTATCGCATCGATCGCAGGCGCCTGCATCCCGGCCACCGCCGCCTCTCGACTATATAACAGACGGGCGATCGATACGAGACCAGCAACAAAGGACGACCACCGTCTGTGTACTTTTATCCATCTACCACTCCCGAGTCGACTGACGCGGGCCTGTGACTGTGCAGGCAGGGCTGAGAGCATCATCTGCGCCGCGCCTGTCATCTGCCTTACCGCCACGCCCCCCACACCGCCGATATCAGGAACAGAGCTGTCATCTCATTATTAGATTCCTCGCCCTGCACGTCCCCCGCGGGCCGCCCCTTCCGCCTCATCTCCGCGCTTGACCGCTCAGATCCTATATCAGCGCCCCTGGCTCCCGCTTTGTCTGTTTGCTGTCTTATCGCGGGCTTTGTCTCCTGCCTTCCCTCCCTATATATATAAGGCGCTCCCCCTGGCCGTCGCCCTCATCGCCTCCGACACGAGCCTCTCACCAGGGCTACCTCTCCCTTCCACAGCCATCTTCTACACATCCACCATGCGGTTCAGCTTCAGCTTCGGCAGCAGCACGCTGTCCTCCCCCTCGCCGTCCTCGCTGCCGCCCCCACCGCCGCCGCCCTCGCCCAACGACGGGCTCCTCGACATCACCCCGCGCAAGTCCTCCTTCTCGACGTCGCTGGGCATGAGCAACGCGTGCGCCTTCCCCTCGTGGCCCAACCGGCCGTCGCTGTCGCTGTCCGACTCGGACTCGGGCACCGTCAGCTCGTACCTGTCCGACGAGGACCTGTTCCCCGACGGCATCTCGACCCCGTCGTCCGAGGCCGTCATCGACGAGGAGCCTGCGGCCGCCGACCCCGTCTTCGGCGCGCCCGACCTGACCACCGAGGAGCAGATCGCAATGATCCGCGCCGCCGCCGAGGAGGACGAGCGCATGCGGCGATACCTGGCCCACGTGCACGCCCGCGCGCGCGCCCAGCAGGCCCTGCGCGCAGCCCAGATGGCCGCCGCAGAGAACGCCCGGCGCAAGAAGCGACGCGCCGCCGTGCCGGAGAAGAAGCGGCGCTCGACGTCATCGTCGTCCAAGTCGGAGCCGCGCTCGTGACGCCCCGCCTCTTTGCACCCTCGCGATGCCGCAAGGAGCGCGGGCGCCCGCCGCATCGCCTGCCTGTTGACCTGTTTTCCGCATCACCTACCCCCTCCACCCCGCACCTATCCTACGGCGAGATACGACGTCGCATCCGGGCGGCTAGAAAGTGTTGATCGGGCCTACTACGGATGCAGGATTACCAACCCGGCGACCGGCCGGCCTGCCACGTATGCCGTGGAACGTCTCCTTCCCCGGAACCATCCTCCACGGGGTGTGACGAAACAGCCGAGATCCGCGGACCGGAGCCGCATGTGAAGTCGGGCGGGCGGGCGGTCCGGATGCAACGGTGCCGGACCCGTACCGCCGATACCGTACGGGACGGTACGGTAATCGCCCGGGGGCGCTGCTGCCCGACCGTGTGCCTTGCTTGCTTCGGCGCTTCGACGCGCCTTCCACCATCTTCTTTCTTATCTCGCCCTCACCGCACTTCCTCCCCGCCTATCATCGCTCTCTCCTTCCTCACCGCTACCCCTCCATCCCCGCCGTATGACTCATAGCAGCTCTTTTCTGATCCTGCATGCCTCTCTGTTTTGTCATGTCGATCTGTCTGGTCATTGGAGTGCTCTGATTTTTGAGCGTGTGTCATGACGACGGTGTTTCTGTTTTCTTTTTTTCGGGTTTTCTGGTTGTTCGGCTCTGCATGGCTATATACCCCCTGTCGCGTCTGTTTTCCTTGTTTTTTTTTTCTCGGTCTTATGTGTGTGTTTCCAAATACCCAGCATCGGTTCCGGCATAGCATGGCATAGCGCTGCGTCTGTGATTTTCGTTTCATTTTCACGGCGTTTTCGTCTTGGTCTCGATCTCGTTAGCATGGCATCGCACTGCGTCGCATCTCCTAGCATAGCATAGCATCGCTGAGTCTTAATCGGATCGGACTTGAAACGAAACATTGCATTTTCCATTCTCTTTCCGTTCTGAGTAGACAATCATAGGTCGTAGCTTTCGTCGATCCAGATCGGGACAGTCGTTTCTTTGAGATGAAAACAAAGAGCAACACAAAGACAGCGTGCCAAGCCTCAAGACGCATGCAGCTTTTCTTTCACTACGGAATACATATGCATTGATCCTTTGCCCAATTTTCCAGAACGACTTTCCAGAACACCCTCAATCAGGGCTGTTTCCTGTCTGCTAATGCACCTTTCTTTCTTTGTCTCTATCTAAGATTGCAGTAGTACGCCGGTAGTAATAAATAGTAGTGGCGGTGAGTGCGACCAGGGCCAACGAGCGGACTTGGTTCTGGCTGTCTCGACGATAGATAATAAAATGATATGCTAAATTAATCAATTATGCCCCTGCCTGAGCTGGGGATGGGATGGGGATGGGCTGTGCTGTACTGTACTTGTAGTCCATGGACCTTGGTTTGTTGTTGTTGTTGTTGTTGTTGTTGTGTTCATTTGTCCTGTCAGATAGTCAAGATAATTTTAAATCGACTTAGCTGGGTAGATGAAGAGACAACGAGACAAAGAAAGAGAAACACAAAGAGCGTAAGTAAATGGGTATATAGATAGATAGATAGATAATCAAATCGACTAGCTAACTGACTAAAGTGACAAACAAATTAGCACCTGAGCAATTGATTTGATAGTCGGGTAGTCATCATATCTTATTCGTCCATGATTGCCCTTTGTCTCCTAGAAGCATAGGATAGGAGGAGGACAGGATAGCCAGGTCACGGTGGGAGTTGTGGTGTTATACAGCCGCAGTACAAGAGTAGTCCATCAGGATAGGCTTGCTATCATGGCAGTCAACTGGTCTGTCCTTCTTTCTTCATTATTAACTTCACGATTTTACTCCAGGATGGAGGCCGCTCAGTCAGTCAGTCGGGTCGAGTCGAGTCGAGGATTCGTTCACCCCATCATCATCATCATCATCATCATCATATTCACATGGTAATGTTCGCTGTTGGTTGTAAGTCTGTTGGTATGGAGTACTTCATATCCTCATATCTAGTTATCGACCTAGTCAAAGTACCCTCCTTTCCTGCTGCTCTTCCTGCGTTCCTTGCCTTTCTCCCA
>ENA-UOXB01000465-UOXB01000465.1-bioreactor-metagenome-genome-assembly--contig:-NODE-465-length-27943-cov-13.259395_pt1 | contig 27943 bp, 31 predicted proteins | sample MGYA00238158_ERZ761615 | MGnify/ENA primary metagenome ERZ761615 (study PRJEB28904, sample SAMN06267902) | bioreactor metagenome | isolation source: Joint BioEnergy Institute, California, USA...
ATGGTGATCATGGTGATCAAGGTGATCGTGGTGATCAAGGTGATCAAGGTGATCAAGGTGATCGCGGTCAGTCACATGCTGATCAGTTACTACCCTCGGTCCTATAATTATCCGGCCTTTGTATGGCAAGGTCCATAACACTGTGTCGGTGTAACGACAGGCCTAGATGACTAGACCAAATAGGGCCGTTGGGTTTATCTTGAGGACAAGAAACAAGGGGGTGAGCGATAGAATAGTAAGAATAGCCTGTGTTACTAGCAATGTCTATATGACAGGTTGCTATGTGAGTCGACCACGAGGGTCGGGTTCTGTCTGAAAGGAACGTCATTATATACATGCTGTTTCCTGGGATCATGGAAATGGATCATGAAGTTGGATCATGGAAATGGATCATGAAGTTGGATCATAGAAATGGATCATGAAGTTGGATCATGGAAATGGATCATATATGATCCATCACGTGACCTCCTTCCTAATCCATCCTAATCTGTAACAGTCGGAAAACGGAATATAAAGTAGACAAAATAATTTAAGATTATTATTATTATTATTATTATTATTATTATTATAAAAATGTACTTGTTCCCGGTCTAGAGTGGTTGGATATGTTTATGCTCTCTTGATTCTATGTGTCGTGGGTGGGTGCACAGAAGAATATAAAACGGCGCTATTCGAGTGACGCGCAGGCTTGAGATGGACTCGGAGGTCATCATGCATACAATATCCAGCATCCACAAATCCACAGAACAAAAGTCCGCCACGGGAAGCATTGAAATGACCCAAAGCGTGCCTTGTGGCTAAAGGTATGGGGTACAGATGGAAGCTCTCGGGCGTTCCCCGCTGCCCCGCAGCGCCGCCTCTGCCCTCCGCGACCTCGTGCGGGATGCGACCTTGAGCGGGACATTTCTTTCTGACCGTCTGTGTACATAAATATCCAGCGTCGCTGTTTCGCAGATACCCCTGTTCTCTTGTCTTTGATTTTTCTCCCATTCTCCGCGCTGAACGGGGTGTGTCTGGGTCATTCATTCTGTCCGACTTCACCCCGCACCCGAACAATGGTCGAGAGCATCCTCGACGACATCTCCCACCGGCGATACAACCCCCTCCGGGGCTCCTACATCCTCGTGTCCCCGCACCGGACCAAGCGGCCGTGGCAGTAAGCCAGTCCCTTGCATGCTTAGGTGACGAGAGCTCGATGTTCTCCGGAGCAAGAAGCATGAGAATGAATAGAGTACTGAATCCAGAGCAACAGAGGACAGCAGGAGAGCCCGTCCAAGACGACCCTCCCCGCCTACGACCCGTCGTGCTACCTCTGTCCCGGGAACAAGCGCGCCCAGGGCGACGTCAACCCGCGGTACGAGAAGACGTTTGTCTTTGTGAACGATTACAGCGCGGTCAAGGAGGAGCAGGCTGCGTATGAGCCGGAGAGCGAGGATGGATGTGCGTGCTTCCAGCAGACTATGATACAGGATACTATTTAGGAACATGCTGACTGCCAGCGCCGGCAGCCCTCGAGTCGTTCTTCCTCAGGGCGGAGTCCGTCACGGGCAAATGCTACGTGCTGACCTTTTCCGCCGCGCACAACCTCACGCTGGCGGACCTGTCGCCCGAGGAGATCCTGCCCGTCGTCAACGCCTGGACCGACATCTACACGGCGCACCTGTCGCCCGAGTCGCCGCTCGCTGCCGCGGCCTCGCCCATCCCGCCGGACTCGCCCGCCGCGGGCCTCGCGAAGCCCCTGGAGCAGTATCGCTACATGCAGATCTTCGAGAACAAGGGCGCCGCCATGGGCTGCTCGAACCCGCACCCGCACGGGCAGATCTGGACGACGAGCAACCTGCCCGAGGAGCCGGCGCTGGAGCTGGCGCAGCTGCAGAAGTACCGCCGGGAGCACGGCGGGCGGCACATGCTGGCGGACTACGCGGCGCTCGAGGGCAGGAAGAAGGAGCGGGTGGTGTTTGAGAACGAGGCGTTCCTCGTGCTGTGCCCCTGGTGGGCGACGTGGCCGTTCGAGACGATGATCGTGAGCAAGACGCACAAGCGCGCCCTGGTCGACCTCAGCGCCGACGAGAGGCGGCTGCTGGCCGAGGCCCTGGCCGACATCACACGCCGCTACGACAACCTGTTCGAGACGCACTTCCCCTACAGCATGGGCGTTCATCAGGCCCCGCTGGCGGGCACGCCGGAGGAGATCGAGGCGTCGTATCTGCACCTGCACTTCTACCCGCCGCTGCTGCGGAGCGCGACGGTGCGCAAGTTCCTGGTGGGGTATGTCTCCGACAACTCTCTTCCATGAGACATCAACGTGTTTTCTTTTAAGAGAGGAGCCTGCTGACGGCGACAGGTACGAGATGATGGCGGAGCCCCAGCGCGACATCACGCCGGAGCAAGCGGCCGCGCGGCTGCGCAACTGCGGAGGGGAGCTGTACCGGAAGAGACTGGAGAGTCACTGAGTATATAGACGGGTTATGAGGGTGGCATGATGTGTTCACGCTGGAGTTGGCATGATGTATATTCGTAGGCTTTCGGAAGCAGCACCCATGACATGATGGTAGACATGACCGTAAAAGATATCCGAGCATCACATCTCATTACTTCCCGACTGCCAATGGCCATTGTACAGTTCTTCAACCCATCAATCGCGACGTATGGACACATGTATCCCTATCCTATCGTCCGGATACAGTACAACCCCGACCGAACCACCCGGTGCATATATAATAACATCGGCCTACGGCCCCGATATCTACTCCAGATACCACCCCCGCTGCGTCACCATCCACGCCAGCGTCGACGACGCCACGACCAGCGGCGCCACGAACCGGCCCCTAAGCTGCGCGGTCCCAAACACGAGCCACTCGCTGACGAAGTGCGCCAGCGCGATGCCGTACGTCCACAGCGCCAGGTCGTACGCCACGGGCTGCGTGATGTGGTACGCGGCGTAGGCGCGCACCACGGCCGAGAGGAAGGTCCAGGTGCCGAAGGTGCGTGCGGAGAGGGGGGTTGCTGGTGAGGTAGAGGCAGAACCGGAGGAAGAGGAGCCGGCGTACAGCTGGCGCGCGTAGTCGAGGGAGCGGTAGGACTGGATGCTGTTGGCGGTGGAGATGATTGCGACCTTTGATGGAGAGTTAGTCCGTGGATTGGGTTGGATATGTTTTGTATACGTCCAGAAGAGGACTGAATCTTCACTCTGTGTCTTATCGTGTGTATACACCGGTGGGGTATGGAGGAGGGAGCAGTACCAGGAAGAGCCACTTGGGCAGGTACCCGTCGTGCGGCGGGAGGTAGGCCGTGAGTGCGGAGCGCAGGGCGTCCATTGCTGAGAACTGTAATCTACGGAAGAATCTATAGAGGAGAGAGAGGCAGTTGATGCTATTCAGGCGGTCGTCGGATTCATCCAGATGTGTCTTTGGAAGAAGCGTATCCGTCCTCTGGGGATCCCGTCTTGGCGCCGCACACCGCCCGGCGGCTCCGCGGTTCCGCTGTTTTTCTCCCCAACGGTTGAAGTGTTCAACCTCCGCGCTGCGCTTTTGATTTGCTCCTTGCGTCGGTCGAGAGCGGCGAGTTGACGAGAGACCTGGATGTTCTGAATCTCTTGTTCCACCTTCTCTAGCTGCCTCTCACTTGGTCTTCGTCTTCATCTCCATCGCAGCTCGACAACATGGAGTTTCTGCACACACACATCGGCTGCCCGTCGACATGGCGCCTCGAGCTCGCCCCCGGCCCGCAGACCTACGCTGCGCTGGCCCTGATCGCGACCGGCGGGCTGTTCGTTGCGTGTAGGGTGTTCACGTTTGTCCGCGTGCTGCTGAGTCTGTTTGTGCTTCCTGGGAAGTCGGTATGTGACCCCATGCCTGCAAAAACATTACCGGACTTCTCGTGCTGACAGGTCAGCTCCGCAAATTCGGCCCCAAAGGCAGCTGGGCCCTGGTCACCGGCGCCTCGGACGGCATTGGCAAGGAATTCGCCCTCCAGCTGGCCCGGGCCGGCTTCAACCTCGTCCTGGTGTCTCGGACTGCCTCCAAGCTGACCGCGCTGGCCGACGAGATCGCCGGCAAGCACTCGGTGCAGACGAAGCTGCTGGCCATGGACTTTGCCCGCAACGACGACGCCGACTACGCGAGGCTCCAGCAGCTCATCGACGGCCTCGACATCGCCGTGCTGGTCAACAACGTCGGCAAGAGCCACGACATCCCCACGCCGTTCGTGCTGACCCCGGCGGACGAGCTGACCGACATCATCACCATCAACTGCCTCGGCACGCTGCGCGTCACGCAGCTCGTGACGCCGGGCATGATCCAGCGGAAGCGTGGGCTGATCCTGACGATGGGCTCGTTCGGCGGCCTGCTGCCCACCCCCCTGCTGGCGACGTACTCGGGCAGCAAGGCGTTCCTGCAGCACTGGTCGAGCGCGCTGGGCGCGGAGCTGGCGCCCTACGGCATCACGGTCGAGCTGGTGCAGGCGTACCTGATCACGTCGGCCATGTCGAAGATCCGGCGGGCGAGCGCCACCATCCCGACGCCGCGGGCGTTTGTGCGGGCGGTGCTGGGCAAGATCGGGCGCCACGGGGGCTCGCCGGGCTACGCGCACAGCTCGTCGCCGTACTGGAGCCACGGGCTGATGGCGTGGTTCCTGACGTGCGTGACGGGGGCGATGAGCCAGACGGTGCTGGGCGTCAACAAGGGCTTCCACGAGAAGATCCGGGCGCGCGCGCTGCGCAAGGCGGCGCGCGAGGGGAAGAAGGTGCAGTAGGGTTGTCTGCCGCTACATGATCCGGCTGTTCCATTGAGGATCCCCGAATCGATTCGTCGAATACCCACGACCGTCATCATGCTTCATGTGTTGTTGCCCTGTCCGTGTCTGTTCTCATGCTTATGCCCGCCGTCCCCTGCACATCGCTGTATCACGTGGTCATCGAAGATGTCTTAGCTTCCTGAGTCGCATGACCGGACGCTGGAGCCGGCCTCCCTGCTGTGCCTGCTGCCCGGTGCGCTGTGCTCCGTGGCGGCCGTCTCCGCCGACTCCACCGGGCTAGGCTGGGTGAAGAAGGTCGAGACGACGCATCCATGGGTGTTGCTGCCCTGCTCTGCACTCTTTTCGCCTTGCCACTTGGTCGTGTACGGTCGGAGGACGGGATGGTCCAAGGGTCTTCTGTCTGTTCGGAAGCACGGCTGATAGACTGGTGATAATGACATGTACTCCCTGTGTCCACTGCTCCGGACTACTCCAGGTCCCTGTTCCCTGCAGATCGTGCGACCCCTCGGGGACCCCAACTCCCCGTAGATACTCCGTAGATACTCCGTGCCTCTCCATGCAGTCGCACTGTGTCGGACGAGGCGGTGCTGCTGACGGAGAAGACACCCCCCGGCCCATCCGCTATGCCCGAACCGGCACACCGAGGCGCCGAAAGCGTGCGTCGGAACGCCGGGCGCGCCGTGCGCCGACCCGCCGCGCCGGCGCGGCGGCTCCGACGTCTCGGCCGACCGAGCCGAATCGCAGTCCAGCACACGCCGGATCAGGTGCTCTTCTGGTCCTTGGTCCTTCACGTCGTCTGCTGGACTGCGATGCGGCCGTGGTGTCGTCTCCTTTCCCGCTCTTGCACCGCGCACAGAGTGCTGTCAGCAGGCGGGCTGGGAATTCGTCAGCTCGATCGGAACTTGTCCGTCAGACGGACCCTGCCGGTCGCGCGGTCACCGGAGACCAAAGGAGATCACCCAAAATAAATCCACGCAAAAAACAGGGCACGGAGTGGAGGCGTGATATCATCTCGCCTGCGCGTTCCAGGGTCCGCGGGCCCAACCAGGCTGCGGATGAAGACAGGGGCCGATGACTAAGCCGTGACAACCCGGTTGGGAACGGTGCTGGGAGTGCTGGTTCTGGTCCCCGGGGGTCCCTTTGATTCTGCGCCGGATAACCAGCACGACGATGTCCCGTATCTCGTTCTCCCGGGGAGAGAGGGAAATGAAGCCCTCTGTCGGACAGGACCTGCCAGCCAAGCTCCCGGCTTGGCTCTCGGGGGGTTTTTCCGACGCCTTGCCGGCCCCGACTCTGATCCGCGGACCTCTGCTCTCACCCGTCCACCGTCGTGCCCTCAGCGATCATCCATCGCTGCCGTGTGCCGCTGCCGGTTGCGCCTCACGTGCACCCGGTCTGAGGCGAGAGGCCCTTTCCCCGGCCGTGACCTCCTCGCCCCGGCTGGCTGGTCTCCTCCGGACTCCACGCACCGTTCGCCCGAGGCGACGAGGCCAGGTGGGTTTTGGGCTTCATGACGGCACTGCGACACGCTCAGGCTAACGGCGGGATCAGCAGGCAGACCGGGTGATCCCCAGCGCGCCGTGCCGTATCGACGCTGGTGGCGGTTCCAGAACCCCCGCGGGCGCCAGACCGTCTGCCCGGGCGAGACGCTTCAGGCAAAGACACTGGACGCTCCGCGATGCCGATCCAGGATGAAAATTTGCTTGGCCCGCTTGTGGGCTGGAGGAGATCCCCGGAACGGCAGCGTGTCACGGCCCTGCCCGTCATGTGCAGACGTCCCCGGCTCTCCATCTTTTTTTCTTTTTCTTTCTCACGGCCAGAGATATATCTGATGCCCATGCCCCCGGTCTCCCTCCTCCTCTTTCCCAGGGCTGGTCCAATTCGTCCCCTCCTCTTACCCCAGGTTCCCGTGTCTGCCTCCTCCTCCTCCTCACCATGACCATCTCCACGCTCCTCTCCAAGCTCAAGCCCCAGGCGGAGCAGCAGGAGCAGCCCGAGACCGAGGTCGCCGAGCATGCCCAGGCCGCGTCCGCCCTCGAGAAGGAGGGCGAGGGCTACGACGACTCGCCCGTCCCGTACCTGACCTGGCGCACCTTCATCCTGGGGCTCGTCGCCTCCATGGGCGGGTTCATCTTTGGATACGCGACGGGTGGGTTCCTTTGACCACTACCGGGAGATAGATGGGACATGTAACTGACTGGTGGACAGGTCAGATCTCCGGGTTCATCACCATGGATGACTTCAAGACCCGTTTCGGACAGTATCATCCTGATACCAATACCTACTCCTTCAGCAATGTCCGTTCGGGTCTGATTGTCGGTCTGGTAGGTCCTTTTTTATTATTTTTTTTTTATTTTTTATTATTTTATTTTTTTATTATTTTTTTTACCTACAAATAAGACGTATGAATGCTGACAACGCAGCTCTCCATCGGAACGCTCCTGGGCGCCCTGTTCGCCGCCCCCATCGCCGACATCTTCGGCCGCAAGCTCTCCATCACCTTCTGGTGCATCATCAACATGGTCGGCATCATCATCCAGATGACCACCGACTCCAAGTGGTACCAGGTCGCCGTCGGCCGTCTGATCGCCGGTCTCGGCGTCGGCGCGCTGTCCAGCCTGGTCCCCATGTACCAGAGCGAGTCGTGCCCGCGCCATATCCGCGGTGCCATGGTCAGGTTAGTTCCCTTCGTGGTCCACCCCTCCCCAGGTGGATGAACTCTCTGACATATTCTCCAGCGCCTTCCAGCTGTTCGTCTCGCTGGGCATCTTCATCTCCTACTGCATCAACTACGGCACCGAGTCGATCCACTCGCCCTCCTCCTGGCGCATCACCATGGGCATCGGCTTCGTCTGGGCCGGCCTGCTCGCCCTCGGCATGCTCTTCCTGCCCGAGTCCCCCCGCTTCGCCTACCGCCGCGGCCGGCCGGACGAGGCCAAGAAGGTCATGACCAAGCTGTACGGCGTGTCCGACAACCACCGCGTCGTCGCCGAGGAGCTGCAGGAGATGAAGGTCAAGCTCGACGAGGAGGTCGCCGCCGGCAAGGCCGCCTGGTACGAGGTCTTCACCGGCCCCCGCATGCTGTACCGCACGCTGCTGGGCGTCGCCCTGCAGTCGCTGTCGCAGCTCAGCGGCGCCAACTTCATCTTCTACTACGGCAACTCCATCTTCACCTCGACCGGCCTCAACAACAGCTACGTCACGCAGATGATCCTGGGCGCCGTCAACTTCGGCACCACCTTCTTCGGCCTGTACATCGTCGAGCACTACGGCCGCCGCCGCGCCCTCATGGCCGGCGCCGCCTGGATGTTCGTCTGCTTCATGATCTTCGCCACGGTCGGCCACTACTCGCTCGACCGCGTCGACCCGTCCGCCACGCCCAAGGCCGGCGCCGCCCTCATCGCCTTCACCTGCTTCTTCATCGTCGGCTTCGCGACCACCTGGGGCCCCATCGTCTGGACCCTCTGCGGCGAGATGTACCCGGCCCGCTACCGCGCCACCTGCATCGGCATCGCGACCGCCTCCAACTGGACCTGGAACTTCCTCATCTCCTTCTTCACCCCCTTCATCTCCAGCGCCATCGACTACCAGTACGGCTACGTCTTCGCCGCCTGCAACTTCGTCGCCGTGCTCGTCGTCTACTTCTTCGTCTGCGAGACCCAGGGCCGCACCCTCGAGGAGATCGACACCATGTACGTGCTGCGCGTCAAGCCCTGGAAGAGCAGCCAGTGGGTGCCGGACCGCGCGGGCGCTGCTGCTGCTGCTGCTGCTGCTGCGACCCAGCACGTCGAGCACTCGGATAACGAGTAGACGAGCCGAATGTCCTGAATAGAAAGAAAGAAAGAAGCTGGTTACGACTGGTTCCAAACCAGCTGGTTTACCAGTGTTCTGGATATTTCATTTTTTTCCCCTCTCTCATGTTGGACGAACGTCGGTTAGGATCCACTTCCGCCTGTTGTTCCACTCATCTTCCCTTTTTCATGAAAGATCATGATCCTACTCCAGGCGAAGTAGGTCAGAATCAACCCAGCTCATTGTATAGATTGGAATGAACGGTGGATGGCATGGCGGTGCGGCGGCGTCTTTTGGGTGGATGTGTGTGTGTGTGTGTGTGTATGAGGTATATGAGGTTCATTCTCGGGAGGTAGCACGGAGTAGATGACAGAAATGAGCCGGCCATAGAGGCGATGAAGATGAGATGAGACGATGTACAGGTACCACTGTACAGCACAGATATTTAATTAGAGGAAATGAAAAATAATATAATAAATGTAATGATGGTAATGTGTACTGCTCTGGAATCATTCGGATCCGGGATCTTGAGTGTGTAGTCTGTCTGTTTGAATTGACTTGACTTGGACCTGATTTATGCATTGTGCGTAAGAAACCAAATCGAGTGTACTTGGTGACTTGGTCCGTCGCGTTGACATGGAAAGAGAGAAACAAACTGAAGGCCAATACATAATAATACTGCAAGTATATATTGCATATATATACACACACAGAGAGAGAAGGAGAGGGAGGGAGGGAGAGGAAGAGAGAGAGATGGAGGAGAATGATAAAGTGCAGAAAGAAGCTTTTCTCTTTCCCCAGTAGATAGTAAAGTTCTACAGTGCAGAGCCCCCGATTTATATTCATTGGGCGATTTCCCTTTTGAACTGTTTGATATTCTTCCAGAAGGAAAGAAAGAAAGAAAGAAAGAAAGAAAGAGAGAAAGAAAAAAGCTTTCTTCCACTAGCAAATCAATGTTACAGAGGCATGTAACAACAGGCCTAGATGGCTAGACCTAAAAGGGCTGTTGGTTTATCTTGAAGACAAGAAACAAGGGGGTGAGCAGTAGAATAGTGAGAATTAGCCTGTGTTACTAGCAATGTCTATATGACAGGTTGCTATGTGAGTCGACCAATAGGGTTGGAATCTGTCTGAAAGGAGTGTCATTATATACATACTGTCTTTCTGAATCTCTGAGATCTGTGAAATGGACTCCAGGGAGAAGGCATAAATAGAGCTAAGCGGAACGCGCCTTCAGCGCCGGTGTACGTGGTGTAGTAGTAGTAGCGGCCCATATCGAGCGCTGTCTCGTTTGGATAGTTATCCCCTAGGAAGACGGAGGCATGTGCAGCAGGGCGTCCATCAGAAAGGACTAAACGACCGGATACGCTGCTGCGGGAATGGTAGACTGGGTCATCGAACCACGCGTAGGGCCAAGCGGCGAGTTCCTTCCACTGACGCTCGGCGACGTCTTCAGTTGAGCCGTTGTTCTAGAGGGCCGGGGTTAATAAAAAACAGATATGATACGTTACGAAACTGACCAAATACCACAGCCACGGGCCCCAAACTTTGCCCTCAGGAAACACATCGCTGCTGCTGGCCATGAAATGCGTGCCGTGCAGCATATTCAACTGCGCCGCATCCCCCGTCGTGCTCTCGCGGTGCACCGTCAACTCCTACTTCAAGTGATTTCCATTATAATAATCCTTTCCCGGGTGGATATACCAGCTCCTGAATCCTTCTCCGTACAGACCATAGAAGTCCACTGTCCGGGTAAAAGCCGACCAGTCGTACTTGGTGATATAGGATTCATCTGGCAGCTGCCAGGTCTCGTCCTGGACTTTAGTACCGCTCTGAATGGCCGACAGGGGAGGCAGAGGCCCGTCCTTGATATTAGTTCGCCCACTAGGAAAGGTAGCGTTGTCGAGACGGAAGAGCGTGCGGAATTCACCGAGGACGGGCAGCGCGCGATTGACGAAGTACTGGTACGCACCAGCAAGGTCTGGTTGGATAACCCAGTGGAAGTCGCCTTCGACGGCGTGGAAGACGATGTCGAGGTACTCCGGTGTCGAACGATAGATCTCGGCGGAGGTCCAGGTGAGGTTCGAGGCAGCACCATCTATACGCATATTAGCGGCGTCAGTTTCAGTTAAATGGCGAAGAAAGACAACGGAAGGTACAGTACTGTAGCTCACATAATGGCCGACGGCGTCTCCAACGAGATCGTGGTTTTTGTAGTAGAGCTTTGTGCCGAAGACTTCGCTGATGGTTATGTTCCACAGGTCGTTCCCGATGATGTGCGTGATGCTGTTGACAGTTTGAAAGAATCACGAGCATCAATTGTTGCTAGTTGACGAAGCAGCAAAGAGGCTGTTGTTGTGATGTGCATCTTGATAGAACTTTTCGAGATACATGTGCTCTATGTTTTAGTTTTCAACTTGTCGTTTTCTCAAAAATGCTCGGAATATATATATATATGTAAAGCATCCAGACTGCCATTCTCCGCAAGGAACCCCGCAATCTTAGGTGCTCCATTCAATAAATATTGTCAAATCTGCTATTCCGTCTCCTTGCGCTATACTCCATTGCATTATGTTCTAACGTTAGCCGGCGTGGTGCTGAGGAGTAGCAGAGGTCTCGGTGGATACTGTACCGATCTGCCCATCCTCACTTAAGCATATTTCCGGTTATCTGTTTCCACAGCACTCATTGCAGATGAATCTCAAGTGAAGTACGGAGTAGGTTATGCCTGCAAGAAAGATCCTTGTTAGCTGCCGTGAATAACAGATAATTGTTAAGATGATTATCGGGAAATAATGGAGCATACAGGTAATGTTCCGAGGAATACATCACCCGGAATGTCCATTTCAGTGGGTAAAACTTTTAATCGACTTCCCCAGATGCAGGGAAGCGGGGAATGTCAGGGTGATCAACACAAGCTAAATAAATAAAAATAACCAATATTGCTTATCCAACGGGGTCCCACAAATGGACTCTGTATATGTCGCAGCAATTATAATGCTTCTGATCCACTTATACAGACGTAGAAAGAACTCTGTGATACGTAGCTAGTTAAATATATTGGATTTCAGTAGCTTAGCTGAATGACATTTCTGTAGAAAATTATCTTAGTAATGAGGGGGTCTGAGTGAGTGACATTGGAATTCCAAATGTATTGTAGATACTCACTGCTGGCAATGGTGCAAGTACTGATCCCTGGAGAGTTTGCCGGCGGAACACAAGGGCTATATATAACATCAGTACTTTCGCATTCTCATTCTGCCATTTGCCGGATTAAGATTAAGAAATATGGAAACTTGGATTGTAAGTCAAAGGATTAATGTGTCTAAGAAGTATATACCGGGATTGTGAGGCCAAGATAAGCTTCAGAGCAAGCTTTCTATTTCGAACACAAATCGACGACATTCTCCTAGACAATGGGGAGCTTTGGACAAGAAAGACGCATCGAAGCTTGTGGCACATATGATAGTGTCAACTTTTCGCTCAATGCCATTACTGCAGATAAGGCCATCCTCTGTGATCCTCCTAGCGGGAGCAAAATGGACTTCCACATTCGACATCTTAATTGCTAGCGTACAGACATCAGTCGTCGACAGCCAACATTGAATTGGAGTGGACCCTGGAATCTCCGTTGGCGAACTCTATTGTCCATTATTATGAAAAAAAAGTGAAAGAAAAAAAAAAAGAAAATAAAAAAAATTCAAAATGTGCGCTTACTGTCGAGCAAGTCTTTGTCCAAATTGTTCTGTTCTCGGTCTTATTATCTCCATCGCGCACTTGTAATCATCAGATCCTTGTAGAACTGACATGGGCTCCAGATTACGTTTATTTGGCCTTGAATATTGTTCGCATGTTCGGCCAGCTCCTTTGAGGTTTTACGGAAGCTATCCCGCTCCTGTACTGTGTTAAGTACTTTCCGCTCATGTCCCAATTACCCAGAGCGGACATGGACCATATGTCCTACCCTTCGGTAGCATTTTCGTCCCTTCTGAATATGACAGAGTGCGTCTTGCCGTTCTGATAAAGATATCAAAATGCTTTACCTGAGACTGCATCCCAGGCACGGTCTGAATACTAGATGGACCACTGCCATGCTTCCCATGTTCCGAGCGGTAGCTATCTGTACAGTATGTATCGGCTATCTGGTAAGTTAACAAGGTGCATGTACATACCTATACCATGAAGCTAATAAAAATGTCTCAAAAGTAACAGAGGCGGATCAAGGGCTACCTCTTCTGTTTGGTTGATCGGGATGTAGAATATTCGCCTTGGACAAAATATTGCAATATTCTCTTGCTTCTGTCTATTTTAATCATGGTTGGACAATTTTTGTGCTGGCCTTTTAATTCACAGCATTCCCAACTCTAAGAGTATCTTCAAATCCCCTAGGTATATCATGTTGAGCGAAGACTCCAAAGACAATATGCCCGTTTTTGTACTCCGGTAAGTACTGTGGTCTCAAAAAGCCACCCCGTTACGTTGGGCGACTAAATCACAAGTCGGGGAACGCTGCACGCCTCATGCAGCCAAGGTCGCTGATAAGGATGACGGTCGCGCTGAATACGAGATACCCTTGCACTTCTCGTCCAGAAAGGGGATAAATCGGCAGCGCATGCAGCACGATCCCTGCCAAAGTGATGTCCGACTGAGAATTGAAACACAGATGTTCGCTAGTCATAGACACGCTACTTTGCAAGTGCCAGCCGCGTTCTTGTCGACGCTCAGCAATGGGCAAAGAGCAAGGGCGTAAAGACTATTGTTATTGGTGCGAGCTGACCGTGATAAGTCTTCCACCATTTGATCTTGTCTGCAGCTTCATCACCCCCTCTCGATGCTCCTCGAAGTTGACTATCTCTGGGGAGTCGTTATGTCCCACAGATTCAAACACTCACCATGGCGCGCAGAACAGTACTAAGGTTAGGCTTTATATATATTCAATTCAATCTCCCAAATCATGAAGCTAACTACTAATAGCGCGACTCTTAAAGAACGCCATGTAACCATGATGGCGTTCAGTGCGTGTATCGGCTTCGGCTTGTTCTTGCAGAGCGGAATAGTAATCTACGTTGCCGGACCCGGCCTGACGGTCATCGCGTTTCTGTTCGCATGCAGTGTTATGTGGGCAATTGTAGGCTGTCTCGGTGAGATGAGTGCTTTATTTCCCATACAGGGGCCGCTGTTTGAATTCCCCGCGAGATTCATCGACGAGGCAGTGGGATATGCTACAGGCTGGACATCATGGTAAGCGTGTATCGCGCTCGCATGGGTGTCTAATGAAGCTGACCACGGGCCAAGGTTTGCCTGGACCGTAACCCTGGCAGCTGAGATTATGACGGTCTCGCAGTTGTTCAGATTCCGTTTTGATGAGGACTATCTGCGGGAGATAGAATATCCTGATAAAAGCCTCGGTTGGAGCACAGAGAGCGCCAGCCCAGCCGTCTGGGTTTTTATATTCCTTCTGGTGGCCGGCTTCATCAATCTCCTCCCGGTGCGCCAGTACGGAGAGCTGGAGTATATCTTTGGAGTGTTGAAACTCCTCTTTATCTCTGGCCTGATTTTCTTCAACGTTGTCCTCAGTGCCCTGCAGCGGGTCCCGCATGACAGTCACTTCTGGACGTGGAACAAACCATACGGCTTTTCCTCAAAAGGCTTTGTTCTCTATATCAATTCGGACAACAAGCCCACGCAAATTATCGAAGGGGACGCCGGCAGATTCATCGCGCTCTGGACAGCGGTCACATCTGTGCTCTTCTCCCTGATCGGTTTCGAGACAATCGCGCTATCCGGGCCAGAGAACAAAGATCTTGAGAAGCACGAGACCATCAAGATCGCGACAAAGAAGCTTACAATTCGGATCACCGTTCTGTACACATTCGCAACCTTCGCCGGCGGGCTCAACGTCCCGTACGACGACCCCTACCTTGCACAGGCTAACTGGAGCTCCATACGTGGCGGACAGAATTCTCTATTCATCCTAGCTGCAGTCCGGAATCATCTCCATGGATGGCCAAACTTTTTCAACGGCGTCTTCATTTTCTCTGCTACGACCTCTGGTATCAACTCCCTTTACAACTCCTCCCGTATACTCCATGCACTTGCAGGCGTTCCAGAAGCTTGGCCATTGTGGGCACAATCCTGGAGAAGACGATTGGAGCGGACAACATCGAGAGGTGTTCCACTAGCTACAGTGACAGTGAGCTGGTTGTTTGGACTGTTGGTGTTCCTCACTGTCCAGGCAGACTCTGCGCTGGTAAGCGCATATCCTACATAATTTGCTCAGGAGCACTGTTTCTAACAAGTGTATTAGGTGCTTAGGCGTATGTGGACTAATGCAACCGTGTCTGAACTCATGGTCTACTTGGTCATCTGTGGCTCTTACATTGGCTTCTATCACCGGTAAGCTTAGTTAAACCACAACCACCCTGCTGAATTAGTCTTCGGATACGGAAGAATCCACTCAGCGTTAACATTCGTATCCAGTATCAAGGAGGCAGCGAAAGATCATACACTCGAGAACCGGACTGCTTTCAATCGAGAGGACGAACAGTATCCATATCGAGCGCACGGGCAGCTTTTCCGCTCGTACTACGGTTTCATTTTTTGCACCCTGCTTCTCATATTTAATGGATGGCGTTCATTCCTGGTCCCTTTTGAAACTTCAGATTTTATTGCCTCGTATATAAGTGTGAGTCATACCCGTCACATGGATGTCTACGAAGGGGTAATAGAACGCTGACAGTGTCTTGGGCAGGTATTTGCGTTTGTCATTTTGATATCTCTCTACCATATCAAGTCTGACGGTCTGAACCCTCTCAAGTGGCGCCGATCCGCGTCTATGCAAATCCAGCGCCCGCCGCCGAAGGTGGTAGTGCCCGGTCGACGGCGGGGAATCCTAGAGTTGCCGAACCAGAAGAGACTATTTACGGAGGAGAATGCGAAGGCTTTCATCGACTGGGTCTGGGTCTGGGTAAAGTAGATACCGACGCGTAATGTAGCAGTCTCTGTGTTTCCATATGGTGTTTCATCTGCTGTGGCCATGAACTTCTCCATCGAAGGCAGCTAGATACCATAATCCCTACAGTACAATACTGATTTTCCTTTACATTAAGAGCCTCATAATTTTAAGCTCGCCCATATGATGAGGCTCATGACCTCTGATCGTCTGTGCACACCGCTCTAATGTCTTGATGTGCAAGGGTCTGTCTGTAGCACATGGACGGTCTGGGACAGGGCCGAGACTAAGGCCCTGTGCACCCTATCCCAGCAACCTTCCTCTGCGCCTCAGCTGAAAGCGATAGTGATAGTGCGACAGGACAGGCATCCTCGCCAGCTGAGAGGCGCAATCGTACATCAACCTTGCATCGCGCTCCGATTTGTGGAGGTGGATTGCGGGGCTATCTATACGTCGCATCCACATGGTGTAGCTACCCTGAGGCGATGCTGAGGCTGTTTATCAACCCATGGACCTCCAGACCGACTCGATGCCGCCGACCAGAGACACCAAACCGTCCTACGCGTCTGAGTGTCGCCATCAACCTCCTCCATGACCCATCAGCTGGTGGCTGCCGTGTGGGAGCAGTTAGGCCGCCATGACATCGCAAACATTCTGCACGAGATCGTTGGACAGCATGCCGCGGACCTGGCTCTGCTGCAGTTTCAAGAGGGCCTGGTCTCCGATATCGAGCCCCTAACTCGTGCGGTCTTTTGGATCAAGTCCATCTTCGACCTCCAGCGATCGTATCTCCAGGGGATGGCGGGAGTGGAGAACTGCCATCCGTACCTCGTTCCCTACCTCCTTTCCTCGGAGCTCGTCTTCTCGACAATTATGTATTTGATCCAGGTCAAACAGGCGCTGTTCCCCAGCACTACGACGGGCGTACGCGAATTCTCGAAGCATAGGTATTTCATCGCCCAGACCTTACTCTCTGGAGTTCGAATCTTGATGCTACGCAAGGAATTTCTCCACTCGGAGAAGATGTACAATTTGGAAAGAGCAATCAGAGCAGCATGGCAGCATTCGGGTCTGTCTGAGGCTGAGAAGTACCTCGTTTCGAATCTTTTGCCCCAAGCGATAGATTATATCGAGTCATCGAATTCAGCTGATAGTCAGCGGCTATGGACTGTTTTTGATCAGATGAACCTCCCCTCGTTTTTGTCCGGACTGGTGAGACTAGCAGTACGCCCGTCTTGTTTCAAGTCGCTTACCGAGCAATAGTATCCGCTCAATATCGAACCGGAAATCCTCGTATCCAATGCCCTGGCATTGCTCAGGAAAGGAAGTGTGGAACAGACTGCGTCCTTTTGGATGCTCTTCGATGTCCTATGGGCTGCCGAATCTGCACTCATACAGTGTCATGTCGATCGTCGTCGCTACCCCCAGGAAGAGGCATACTCGAGTAAAGCGGCGATATGGGCAGAGGAAGCATCTGAACACATTGAAGAAATCCGGAGAAACCTTGTCGTAGCGATTTTTGAGGCCCCAATGTCGACGGAATACCCGATTTTGTCAAACCTCACGTCCACATTGATTTCCTGGGAAGACAATGATACACTACCTAAGAGACATCCCAATATTTACTATTCCTTGCGTCACCTCGTTGACATAAAGGCGAATTTGGAAAGCTCCCTTGGCCACTTCCTAAGATGGCTAATTAATAGGAGTACAGCTTTGGGACTGCAACGGAGAGCTAGAAACGGTTTCCCGAGAGTATCACCGTAACCTGCAAAACTGGATGCAGAGTACAGCTTTGCCCGAATCCGAACACCAGCGAGGACAGGGATACTCAAAACAAAATATCCCAATATACGTCGTCAACTGCCCAGCTGTCCACCCTGTTCCTAAGGACTTGCTGGAGGAAAGATTAAAGGGGGGTGATAGACATGTCTACGAGGTATGGTAAAATCTCGACTATCTCTCATCTTCTTGGGGTGTCACGAAGGAGCATCAGAAAAATCATAATAATACGCTTTCCCCTTGTAGATGCATTATATTAACAGGAAGCAGCAACTACAAGAGAATAGCCCTTTCATCGCAGTCGACACCTTTTGCCCTCTATGCCCAGCAGATACTAAAATTCAACACGCGCGGCTGTTTGAGCCACTTGGACACCTATCTACTACTCTTGGGCGCACCCGATCAGATGGAAGCTCCAGTCGTCATTCTCTCAGAGTATCAGGTGAGGCTACATCTCGATCGGACACCCTGAGCCACTCCACAAGCCGTTCCTCCACTCAGCTTGACGCTAAAGAATCTCCGAAGACACCACTCTCGTTACTGCAGAGCTCCCCCACGCTGTCAAAAGCCACTGCGGATAAGCCAACTGTCACAATTTCCGACACAGTGCCACCGCTTACTTCCCCCGCTGCGGCAAGTCCCCTGCAGGTAAAACGCGGCCTTAGTCAAGCCTTCAGGTCATCTCGAGACTTGAAGGGTATTACGAAATCCATTAGCAACAGAACAATGTCCTTAAAGAGGAAATCTTCTAAAGAGAACCCTCTTCCTCGTCGACTTCGATTTTGCTTCTCCTCTTTGGGCACCAGTCTCCTCGTCTGGGTTGAAGACGGCGACTGGCTTATGAGATTTGATGTGTCCAGTGCCGATGGCACATTAACTCAGAAACATCGATACGACGTTTCTGGCGTACATTTTGCCGCAGCGGGACACAACTTATGTGCTATGGTCTCCTCGGCTAGAGAGGTGACGATCCATCGTTAACTATTCCATTTAAAGTCTGTATATGGTCACTAACTTCAATGTCCAGCATCATGAACTCCTCATATTTAACGGCATAAATACCACTCCAGAAGCCTTCATCGCTATAGATACCCCGCAGCGTAATCGCTCTTCTATCTGTATGGCCGTGTCGCGCGATGACAGATATGTCGCCTTCACTCTTAACGACCAGGTCCTGGTTTACCAAATTGGTAATGGGTCCATTCGACGTGTTATCTTGGCCGAACAAACAGATGTATATCAGGTTCGCGTAGAGAAGCACCAGCAGCGTCCTATATCAAGCTCCGTCAAGAGGCCTCTCACTTTAAAAGAAGCCGCCCAAGAGTCACAGAGGCAAAAGACTGTAATTGAGCGGAAGCTGTCATTCTCTCCAGATGCCAAGCATTTGATAGTTGCAACGCATTTAGGAGACCACCATGTCTACCTTGACGTGTGGGACTGCGCAACTGAACCGTGGACTATCAAGCCAGGATATTCAAGGTCCTTCAAACTTCCTCCTGTAAGTGACACTGCTTCTAGATTGTTCATAATTAATGCTGTATTTTCTAGTGAAGCTGCTGACTCTTGCAAGTGGACCACAAACGATGGAGACATTACCTCCATATTCTACGACCGTTGGCGTCGCGCCGCATTCCTAACAGGCTTCTTCGGTAAAGAATATCCAGCTCTCATCCCGATACCCGGATACGACGAGTTGGTCAGCGAGCCCTATAGCACAAAGATCCTCCACGCAGCCCAGTCGCCTTCCGGCTCACGCTACACTGTCGCCAACAGCATGCACGAGATCTACCTATTCGACTACAATCCAAACGGCACGCTCAATCCCTGCAGACTGAAACGAGCCACCTCGAAAATGGGCTCTGCCTCGTTCAAGCCTGGAGAGATGGTGCTCTCATTCCCGCAGGAGAACGTGGTGCTGGCTTTCTGGATCAAAGACGAGAAGCTGGTCCTTCGAACAATCGGTGTCGGAGACGAAGAGACGTTCAGTGACTACGACATCCGACCGGACTACGACCAGTTGATTCTTGAGCGTCCGGCGACGTTAAAGTCCCCTTTTGATCTTAGGAACACTTCTAAGTTATCAAACGAGTCCATCGCTGAGATGCCTTCATCGCCAGTAGCGGAATTGTCGTCAAATTGATCTTATCTCTGGGGAACTGATACCCATAAAAACGCGGGACACGCGAACAAACGGATGCAAGAGTGCTTTCCATGAATGTAGCAAATGCTACATTTTAACTTCGGTAGCGTATGCTCTTCTGCTAAACAATATCACTATCTTCTTAGAAACTCGATCATATCTCACAGATCCAATCGTCAATAACTTAGCGGCCGGAATGAATGGACGCGCAAAGGACATCTTACGAGTATTTTTGACTCTAGGCTATGTAGAATATTCACGACTTCACCAGTAGAAATTCATCGAAAGGACCATTGTACTTCATAATAGGGATTCGGATGGCAGTCCTTCTCCACATGCTCCGATAAAATCAACAACGCATCCGGCCCATTTCGGCTTCTTATAGACTTGATTTGTCCGCTGTAGTGGCAGGAAGACCTCGCAAGTCCTGTCCAGCCGACGAGGCCCGTCGCAGAACCTCGACCAGCGTCGGCAGAGGATCCGACGGCATATCAGCAGACCGCCACGCCACATATCCGTCCGGCCGGACGAGCGAGGCGCCGCTGGCCAAGATGCCGAAGGCGTCTCGAAACGTGCGAGAGTCGTCGGGCAGCCTGACGTCGACGCCGATGTGGATGTGCTTCACTCGGACGGCAACTTCCCGACTTTCCTTGGCCTGGGAGAGGAGATCCTTCCAGGTGCCGGTCTCGGAGAAAAGCGTCCACTCGTTCTGGAGGAGATGGAGGATGGAGATGTGCTTGCCGTCCTGTATCACGCGAATGTCGGGCGCTTGGGTTCCGGGATGGCCGGTCCATTTCTCGGGGTGCGCCGCTGGTGGACGGTCCTCGGTGGTGTTGAGGACCGCGCTGGATTTGTATCCCTCGTTGGACCTCATCGCTCTGTTTTCGATGGTTGCTTCCTTTAAGTCTATGCTGTATGCGTCGTGTCTGCGATAGTGCATATCTGTTGTTGTTGAAGCATGGTTATTGAGCGCCTTTTCGCGTCATAGGTCTCCGAAAGTTTGTACACAAGCCCCGGAAAGAACTTTGGACGGTCAACATGATATATTATGTGCTTAGTCGGTAACGTATTCTCCGTAGGTAAATAGGCAAAGGATACAAGCAGTGTCATTGGAGAGAGACCCTTTCTTTTCTATCCGATCTGCTAGTATGTGATCTATGTCATGATAATGTAATCTACAAGCAGGCCAACACGATCTATACAAATCATACTTCCGCTTTGTCTAATAGAGTTAACCATTATTCCCTCCATTATATTATTTTATTCACGTCGTATATATGTATAGTAGCTATTAATTTTCATAACATTGGACACACAACCATCGACTATCCATGAACTGACCACTCCAGAAACCATTACAGTAGACAGCGCATGAATATATATATATATATATATATATATATATATGATTTAGAAGTGGACCACATCACGTCATATCAGCAGTTCTCTAGCCAGTTACATAAGCAAATCCATCGAGATACGTGTAACGTCTTTAAAATTCATTAAGATTAACCTGGGTCCCAGTCAGCATTCTGATGTGATTGGCAAGCGGAGCGGAAAACGACTCCGAAGCGTGTGCGGAACCCTTTTCCGACATCAGTAGGTCTGAGTTTAAAAAGGCAGTAGGGGAAATAGATCATAATATTAGCCACATCCGTTAACGCCAGTAATCCTTGGTCCAATTATTGCTCTGAATTTGGAATTTAATGATGCATATTCTTTGTATTAGTTCAATGCCTAAAGAAGTCCCTGGATTTAATGAACTGTTGCATACAGTTACAGGAGACCTAGATGAGGTATGAATTTGCAATTTGAAATGTTTCACCCCATATATATTGGGTAAAATAAGCAGTATACGTTTCACAATCTATAACGACGATCTTTTTATGTGTATGCTGTTCGGCAAATGTCCAGATGATCTATTTTCAGAATGCTTCAAATATTTTATACGTGACGAATTCTGTACCTCTAACACATCCGCGAACAGATGTCTAGTTACGGAGCGAATAGACCCTAGCTTCATACGGCCTGAGCAGGGTCCGACGCTCCAGTTTATCTTCATTGACGGGATAGTTGGCTATCACCATCACGGCCAGGTCGATGTCAATCTCCTCCGGAATGACATATTCCGCCTCCTCCGCCGTGAAATTGCAGAAGACGATGCTGCGCCATGGTCCCTGCGTCCGAAGGAACGAGTATATCCTATGATCATCGGGATTGATGGGCACGTAAGCACCGTAGAACTTGGGGTATCTGTTAGCAGACATATCTTTTGACTCCTATCTCATCGCATAGGAGAAAAAAAAACTTACTAGCAAAGGATGCTGTTTTCTAAAATGGAGCATCTTTCGGAAGTAATTGAGAACGGAGTCCGGGTCGCGGATTTGCGTGGCGACGTTGACGTCGGAATAGCCATCGTTCATCCTTAGCCAGGGCTTCACCGCTGGGCTAGTGAAGCCCGAGTTCGGGGTGTTATCCCAGTGCATGGGCGTGCGCGCGTTATCCCGGCCTTTCTTCTTGATGGCAAACATGACATCGGACATGTCTGGTTCTTTTGATGGGTCTTGCTTCTTTCTCCGGTCGTACTCTCTGCTCGGCGTGTTAGAAGTAAATACATGGACATTGGAGTGATTTTTACGTACGCTTTGTAGTATTTCTGAGTTTCGACATCCTTGTAATCTTCAATGCTCCAGTTCTCAGGATGTGGAAGGCCGAGTTCTTGCCCCTGGTACAGAAACGGGGTCCCTCTCAACGACAACAAAAATGTCACCAGCATCTTAGCACACGCCCCGCGATATCTCGGTTCCTGTGTGCCAAAGCGCGATATACTCCTGGGTTGGTCATGGTTTTCGAGGTACAGCGAGTTCCATCCTATGATAATTTCGACGTCAGTGTCTTTCTTCGGGAACATCAAAACTCAAGATCTTCTCACCATGATTCCCGAGCATATGTTGTTGCCAAATCCGAAGAACCCTCTCCAGTTCCGGAAGTTCCCACTTCCTCAGCTTCCATTTGTCGCCGTCCTGACCGTCGAGATCCATGTGGTGGAATTGAAAGACCATCGACAGCTCCCGGCGATCTTTTCCGACATACTCGCTTGCCTCGAACTCTGCCACGCCACAGGGCATTTCTCCGACAGTGCAGCAGTTGTACTTGCTAAGAACTTTGATGTTCATTTCGTGGAGATATTTATGGATATTTGGGCTGTGTTCAGTTAGCCAATGTCCTGTTCGTAATATCCAGAGGCAGTCGAAAAGGTCATTCAGTACCCATTTGTGAACATCTCTATGGCTGGTTGTTCGGCCTTGTCCGGATTTTTTATTGGAGCGTCAGGAAGCCCGGGAACTTTGGAAACAAGGTTTATCACATCGAACTGTAATTTAACGAAAAGGATTAGCTTCAAACAGAATAAAGAGGACGACTTTCAACATACACGAAAACCATCGGTGCCCTTCTTCGCCCAGAAGTCTATTGTGTCAAAGACGGCCTCCCGCACCGCAGGTGTATCCCAGTTGAGGTCCGGCTGAGACGATGAGAAAAGGTGTAAATCTGCAATAATCAGTTTCTCGCTCCTTCTGTTGAAGCCCCGTATAGCAGGAAACCTACACCATTCATCGGTGTGCTCATCATAAGTCCATGCAGGACCTGATGTATTATCAGCAGGTCTTGGTTGACATCATGGAAGAATTCTCATGCAAACCTCCAAATAAACTCTCCCAGTTATTCGGCGGTAAGCGCTCTCCGTTCTTTCCCGTCTTTCCCTTCCTCCAGAAATACCAATTCCTCTTCGGATTGTCTTTGCTGGATTTTGACTCCAGGAACCATGAATGCTGCGTGCTGTTAGCGAAATATCTAACTCCCAGTCTCTCAAATGCACTCAAGTTCTGAACGGACGGACCTGCGAACTAGTATGATTGAACACCATGTCCATCATTAATTTCATACCCTTCTTGTGTATTGCGTCACAGAGTTCCTCCCACGCCTGCATGTCCCCAAATAGCGGATTGATCCTCTTGTAGTCGGATATATCGTAACCCTGATCTTCCAGTGGAGATTCATATATGGGCGTCAGCCAAAGCATGTCAGCGCCAAGGTCTTTGAGGTAGTCCAGGCGCTTGATGATGCCCCGCAGATCCCCGATCCCGTCGTCATTGCTGTCCTGAAAAGACTGCACGTAGATCTCGTATATCACAATCTCCCGCCACCACACTCGGTCAAAATCCAACACAAGGGGTTGATAAGGATTGGCAGCTGTGGTGTTCACATAAGGATTGATACTGGCCATTGTGCGTGCGTGTCGAGATGGAATGCTGGAAACGCTGCGTATATTATCGACAAAATTGGAGGATTTATTATAATACAAATTCGATGTGTGTATGTATGGCTTTGCAGCTCTGAGAGGGGTCGAAGGTCGCAACCCGCTGTACAAAAATCTCCGGAATATCGAATTCCTCATCAGGAGCATTCTGGAGATCGCAATCTTATCGACAGCTTAGGGACCCTCTGTTTAAGGGGCCCAAAGGTCGTCTGTATATGGAGACGACGTAGCTATGACTTCGATCCCGTGAGCCAATTGTGATCCTCGACCGCCACATGGCCTCCGGGATGGAATGGACCTCCGTGGGATGACATCGCATGATCCAGAGATGATCTCAAGAGACCCAGACAGTGGACGCTGGAACAGCCATTGAGAGCAGTCGACTGCGTGCTTCATCTTATCGTCAAGGCCGGGATAATCCGGGACGCGTCTAGCACATTAGATATCGGGATCTCCTGAAGCCCAGCGGGAAGATGCCGATAGAGACTGCATTTATCCGCCGGCGCTGGTCAGGATCGAAAGTCTAGGGGAATGGATAGCACAGAGGGAAAACGTGAACCAGAGTCTTCAGCAGCGCAAAAGGAACACGAAGAAGTGAAAAACCTGCGATGGTGGCAGAGAGCGACGGTTTACCAAGTTCTTGTTCCGAGTTTCAAGGATACAAATGACGACGGAAGAGGTGACTTGCAAGGGGTGCTTGAGAACCTGGACTACTTTGTCGACTTGGGCGTCGACATCGTCTGGCTCTCGCCCATCTTCGAGTCGCCCATGTTTGACATGGGGTATAAGCAGACATCTCAGTCGAGTGATATCACAGCGGACGCTGACTGCTGCGTACCAGGTATGATATCAGCGACTACAAGAATGTCAATCCTCTCTATGGGACGCTAGACGACGTGTATCGTCTCGTAAAGAAGTCCCATGAGAAAGGACTGAAGCTGATCCTCGACATTGCTCTAAATCACACCTCCCAGGAAGTGAGTTCTGTAATGCACCAGTATCGATCCAACAACTGATCATAGGAAACTAGCACGAATGGTTCCAAACATCTCGCGTGTCACGGCGCGACCCCAACGGGCCCAAGAGAGATTGGTATATATGGCGGCCACCGAAGTACGACGCAGAAGGGAACAAACAGCCGCCGAATAACTGGGAAAGTGCCTTTGGGGGTAATGAGTTGCTGAATCTCTGATGTCAGACGATGACTGACCGGCAGCCCAGGTTCTGCGTGGACATGGGATGAAGAGGCACAGGAGTACTGTAAGCTGAACATCACCGGGCAAGCCCATAGGAGTAGCGAGCTGACTCGAGAAGATCTGCATCTCTTCGGAGACAAGCAGCCAGATCTCAACTGGGAGAACCCTGAACTCCGTCAGGAGTTATATGAGGTGCTCCGGTGGTGGCTGGACAAGGGTATCGATGGATTCCGGGTAAGTCGATAGGTGTTCTTGATTCTCCAGGAGACTCACTAATGGACGCCATTGAGCTCGACTGCATGAATCTGATCTCAAAGACACCGGGTCTGCCGGACGCTCAAGTTACCAAGCCCGATTCTCCGTTTCAGCCTGCTAATTGTCTGTTTGCCAACGGGTGAGCGCTGCTGTAACCTTTCTCTTCGGTACAGAGAAAAGAGCTAAGTCACAGCTTGCAGTCCCAACGTGCACACGTATCTGCAAGAGATGTATGAACATGTCTTTTCCAAGTATGATGTAGTGACGATCGGCGAGATGTCCTGTGGCATTACGCCCGCTCAAGCGATCGAATACGTGTCGCTGAACAAGCCCCGTCCAGAGCTGAACCTGATCATCCAGTTCCAGCACGTAGAGTTAGACTGCTACGACGGGGACAAGTGGCTGCTCCGAGAGTGGGAGCTTCCGGAGCTGAAAAAGATCATCACGGAATGGCAGCACACCATGATCCATCACAGGGGTTGGAACACTCTCTGGACAGAGAACCACGACCAGCCAAGGGGAGTTTCGAGATTCACAACCTCGAATCCCAGATTTCGAGCCTTGTGCGCGAAACTCCTGGCGACGTGGCTATTCACGCTGCAAGGGACACCCTTTGTCTATCAAGGACAAGAGCTTGGGATGATAAATCCGGGCTGCTTTTCCGAAGAGATGAACAAGGATATCGAGACCGTCATGTTTTGGAACTCGTAAGTTTGTGAGGGTATTGAACAATAGCACGTTCCTCTGCTGACCGTGTGCTTGCAGTGCAGCCGAAGCAGCTAAGGATGGGAACCCTCAAAAGGCAGAAAACGCCAAACGAGCCATCCTTCAGAAAGGGAGAGATAATACCCGCGTACCGATTCCAGTAAGTCAAGCTGTAGACTTATCAGAGGTCGTACTTAGGTTTTCCAGTGGAGCGATGGCCCTCACGGCGGATTCACCACTGCTACGGCGAAACCCTGGATCCCTCCTTGTCCTGATGGCGACGAGTGGTGTCTCAAGAACCAGCAGAAGGCCTCCGATTCGGTCTTGTCCTTCTATCACGACATTATTCGATTGCGGAAATTCCACCCCACACTGGTAAGTCGTGCCTCGAATACTATATTAAGCATCTCGAGTCAGTTACCAACAAAGCCATCCAGCTCTACGGAACATACGAATGTCTCGACCCCGACAACCCGCGCACATGGTCCTACATCCGCCGGTCCAAGCACGCGTGCTACCTGGTGATTCTCAACTTCTCCGCCGACGCCGCGTCCTGCTCGTACACGCAAGAAGGCTTGACGCTGCACGGCGCGAGGCTGCTGATATGCAACTACAACACGAAAACCGAGTCCACTGAGGATCCGTTGGTCCTGCGGCCGTACGAGGGGCGGTTGTACAAGCTGAAGATTTTTGAATCGGAGTAGCCGAATAGCCAATACCAGAATAGAATATAGAATTAATAGACGGTTTGGTTCAGAGTTGTCAATCGTTCTTAAAGCTGCAGTTATTAGATGTGCAGGTCCTGGAGGTACGCTAGCTCCGGAGGGATCGGGGGCGAGACGACAGAGGACGCGAGTAGGAGAGAAAGTAAGGCAAACATGGTGGTTGGATGGCATTGTTGCCTTGTTCGTGTTTTCTTCGAACTAATGGCTAGCAATAGAGTAAGTGTTGAAATTGGCAGACATAAAACAACCTATCCTCAAATCAACAAGGACGATTGTCCCAGCGTGAACAGTCCACGATAGAACTGTTTTGGGTCCTGATCTTGTCGGAAAAATAGACGAGCAAAGTGCAGCTATACAGGTTGGAGTTTGACTACCTGCCGTGCAATCAGAGAGAGAGGAAGAGAGGAGAGAGACGACGCCCCCTTTCTATCCCTACGTGCTAAAGGAAAGCGATAGAAAAGAAAAAAAGGCTGAACAGGAATTGAGAGCAACGCACATATCGTATTCAGCTCCAATTCAGCTCAAACACGGCAGTGGGATCCGTGTGCAGCAAGGAGTGAGTCGGGGATGTCAGGAATGTAGCGGAAAATAGGTACCACAAACAAGCACAACAGGACACGGGTAGGCCTGACGGTGCTCTGAAAAAGGTATAATGCCTCCATAGGCATTATCCGGAGGAGTAATAGTATCACCACAACAACCAGGAGAAGGATTACAAGAAAAGCATACAAATACTCATTGCTCAACCGTATGCCGAAATAAAATCAAGCCACAGCTTGTGACGGAGCCTATCCGCTATAAACCCGAAGCAAGCCGCTCAAATATAGATTTTAGATTCGAATGTTTTCGGATCCGCAGTCAGCTTCTCGGGATCTGGGTCATGTCATACTTGCTGAACCAAGAACTAAGGAAGGAAAAGAGATTCAAACCGTCCTATATACACAGACACATATTGGATACTTTTTTATTGTTGATAGCAAGCTTTCTAAGGAAAAATATGACCAGATCGTGATTATTTATTGACAAGCGAAAAAAAGCCAAAATTCATTTTAATGCCGCTGCTATGACATTGATCATTGATCATTGGTCATATACATCACATTCTGGGAGACGTCGTCAAGTAGAATGGAATGGCTTGAAAAAAAAAGAGAACCGCCAGTATTCGCTGATAGCCGCAACGCCCACCAGAATACAGTCTCGTGAATGGTAAAGGAATTGAACAGATGCAATATGCAACCTGAATCGAGAGTATTTTTTATGCTCGCCAAAGTCAATATTCAACGGCCATCGCGAGGAGAGATCGATGAGGGATTAAAAGGGAGA
>ENA-UOXB01000466-UOXB01000466.1-bioreactor-metagenome-genome-assembly--contig:-NODE-466-length-27898-cov-9.670797_pt1 | contig 27898 bp, 25 predicted proteins | sample MGYA00238158_ERZ761615 | MGnify/ENA primary metagenome ERZ761615 (study PRJEB28904, sample SAMN06267902) | bioreactor metagenome | isolation source: Joint BioEnergy Institute, California, USA | place...
CAGATCAGCGTCAGCGAGGCCGGGCGCGACTACTTCGAGCGCGCCCTGGCCATCCTCGATGCCCTGGACGAAGCCGACGCCGCCGTAGCGGACAAAGATGGCGAAGTACGCGGCCGTCTGGCCGTAAGCGTGCCGGTGGAGTTCGCCCGACGCATCATTGCCCCACACCTCGGCAAGCTGCTGGAGCGACACCCACAACTGGAGCTGACCCTGCGCGTCACCGACGAGGTGGTCGATCTGCTCAGCGAACGGGTCGACCTGGCGCTGCGCCTGGGCTCTTCCATTGTCAGCGACGACGTGGTCAGCCAGCGGGTCGGCAGCTTCCGCCGCTGGCTGGTGGCGAGCCCGCAGTATCTCGCACACATCTCGCCCATCAGCCACCCGGAGGCACTGCAGGCGCACGCCTGCCTGCAGTACGACTACGGCAGCCCGGCGAACTACTGGCGCTTCGAACAGGACGGCAAGACGTTGCAGGTGCCGATCAGCGGACGCCTGCGCAGCAACAACGCCGATATCCTGCGCCAGGCGGCGCTGGATGGTCAGGGCATCGCGCTGCTGTCGGACTGGCTGGTACGTGACGACGTGGACAGTGGCCAACTGCAGCGCCTGCTGCCCGACTACGACGTCGCACCCGGCCCGCGCGAAGGCACCATCCACCTGCTGTACCTGCCGAACCATCGCGGCTCTCGGCGCATCGCCGCGTTCAGCGAATTTCTCCAGGAGCTGCTGCAAGGCTAAGGGCTTTGCACAGCGCGCAACGCAGCGTTGCCGATCCGACGGATTCTCCGCCAGGCGTTACCTGCCTAACCTTGCGCCTGTCGCTTACTTTCATCGAGATCCCATCATGACTAGCCAGACCTCCTCACTCACGAGCGAGTCGCCAGCCCTGCCACAGGCACTGGTGCTGCTGTTCGCCCTGTGCTGCGGCGCGATCGTCGCCAACCTCTATTACGCCCAGCCGATCATCGAGCTGATCGCTCCGGACGTCGGCCTCAGCGCCGAACGCGCCAGCCTGATCGTTTCGCTGACGCAGATCGGCTATGCGCTCGGCCTGTTGTTCCTGGTGCCACTGGCGGACTTGCTGGAAAGCCGTCGGCTGATGCTGATCACCACCGCCGCCGCCCTGCTCTGCCTGCTGGCCGCCGCCTTCGCCAATCAGCCGGATCTGTTCCTCGGCCTGGCGCTACTGATCGGGCTCAGTTCGGTCTCGGTGCAGATGCTGATTCCTCTGGCCGCCAACCTGGCGCCGGAAGCCAGCCGTGGTCGCGTGGTGGGCAATATCATGAGCGGTCTGCTGCTGGGCATCCTGCTCGCGCGGCCGCTGGCCAGTGTGGTAGCCGGCGAATTCGGCTGGCGCGCGGTGTACCTGATGGCAGCGGCTCTGATGCTGGTGATCACCCTGGTGATCGCCACCACCATTCCGCGCCACGCCCCCAGCCACAAGGCAAGCTACGGGCAACTGCTGGCCTCGCTCGTTCACCTGCTGCGCCGCTACCCCACCCTGCGCCACCGCGCGCTTTATCAGGGCCTGATGTTCGCCAGTTTCAGCCTGTTCTGGACGGTCGCACCGCTGGAACTGGCGCGTCATCTGGGCCTGAGCCAACAGAATATCGCCCTGTTCGCCCTGGCCGGTGCCATCGGCGCGGTGGCGGCTCCCATCGCCGGGCGTCTGGCCGATGCCGGCCACACCTGGCGCGCCAGCCTGGTAGCGCTGATCCTGGCACCGTTGGCTTTCGCACCCAATCTGCTGGACACCGGGCTAGGCTGGATCGGCCTGATCGCCACCGCCATCGTGCTGGATTTCGCCGTGCAGATGAGCATGGTGCTGGGCCAACGTACGATCTACGCTCTGGAGCCTCAGAGTCGCGCGCGGCTCAATGCGCTGTACATGACCAGCATCTTCGTCGGCGGCGCCATCGGCTCGGCGCTGGCCAGCCCGGTCTACGAGCGCTTCGGCTGGTCAGGTACGGCACTACTGGCCGCCGGACTGCCGTTGCTCGCGCTGCTGGTATTCATTGGCAAGGAGAAGTGAGGAGCAGCGCGATACAAAAATCGCGGGCAACAAAAAACCCGCCTAAGCGGGTTTCTTCCCAACCATCCGACATCCTGTCGGTAGCCATCTTGGCCTGGTCATCGTCCTTGATCCTCAGCGATCCGTCGCTGCAGGGGATGTGTGTAGATTAGAGATCGGCCCTCGATGGCAACAGTGGAGGTTGCCGCCTCAGCGTGTAAGCCTTTCGCCATAGCCAGTCGATTCAGCGACCGATCATACGTGCCAGCACATCCTCGTCGCCCTGGCGGCGGTGGATGAAGGCCATGGCCGCATGGCCGATCACCATGAACAGCAGCAGCCACCCCAGGTTGCCATGCAGCAGGCTGGCAGGCGCGATCATCCATTCGATCTTGCCGTCGAACCCCGGCATGACGGTCATGCCGAAGGCGACGAACTCACGGCCCGAGCCATACTGGCGCAGCAAGGCGATGAAGGGGATGACGAACAGCAACCCATACAGTGCCAGGTGACCCAAGCGGGCCAGGGCGCTGACCGCCGCAGGCCGGCGGTTATGGCTGTACAACGCCCAGAGCAGGCGGATGACCACCAGTACCATCAACACCAGGCCCGTGGCCTTGTGCGTGCTCCAGGCGAACTTGTCCAGTGCACTGTCTTCCAGCAAGGAGTGGGCAAGAACGGTGACGAACTGCCACCCCAGCAAAACGGCCATGCCCCAATGCAGCAAGCGTGTAACGGCGCCATAGCGCTGTGCGGAATCATGCAGATTCGACATCGTGGTTTCTCTCCAATGTCATCAACGAAAACGGTAATCAGGTCGGGCAGCCAAACGCTGCGGTCCGTGCAAAGACCCGATCCAGACGCAATGGTGCCGTTCCGCGGGGCTCGGGGTGCGGCTGCAGATGTTAACGGGTATGTCAGAAAGGCATCACGGCACGCCCCCGGCAGGCGGGGGCGTGCCGGATGATCAGGCGTCGCGCAGCGCTTCGCGCCAGGCGTGGTGTTGCGGCTCCTGCCAGATACGCGCATGCAGGCGCGCCATGCCGTCAGGATCGTTGAGCAGACGCCAGCGGGTGGCCTCTACCTTGCCTTCAGGCCCGGCGTTGAGGATTTCATCGATTCGCTCATCGCGCAGCGCTTCGGCAGCCGGCACCACCTTGGCGTGGCGGGCGCGGGCCATGGCGCAGACCAGGGCGTTGTAAAGCGGATCGACCACCGCACGGAGGAAACCCCGATGCAGTGCACGTGAGCTGTTCAGTTGCTCGTACTCGGCGGTGTTGCTCAGCTCCACCGGCACCTTGTGCTCTTCCGGAATCAGGAACAGCTTGCTGCGCCGTGCTGCCAGGCCCGGTGCCGTGCGGCTGGTCAACACCGATACCACTGGCGACAGCACCAGCGAGACGACGATGGGCGCCAGCCACCAGAGGAAGTCCGGGTTGAGCCAGGCCACCAGTGCCGTCCAGCTGATACCGATCAGCACCTGGGTACCGTGACGGCGGAAGGCCTCGCTCCAGGGCGTGGAATCATCCACGCGCTGCGGCGAATTCCACTGCACCGACCAGCCGAGGAAGGCGGCGGTGACGAACAGGCTATGGAACAGCATGCGCACTGGCGCCAGCAACACCGAGCAGGATGCTTCCAGCAACATCGACAACAACACCCGCGTGCGGCCGCCGTAAGCTTCCGCACCCTTGATCCAGATCAGCAGCACGCTGAGAAGCTTGGGCAGGAACAGCAGGGTCATGGTCGCCGAGAACAGCGCCACGGCCTCCTGCGGCTGCCACCGCGGCCACAACGGGTAGAGCTGGTTGGGCTGCAGGAAGTACTCCGGCACCATCAGCGTGTGAATCGCCAGCAGGCAGGTCGACAGCACCAGGAACAACAGCCAAAGCGGCGCCGACAGATAGGACATGACCCCGGTGAGGAACACCACGCGGTGTACCGCGTGCATGCCGCGCACCAGGAACAGACGGAAGTTCATCAGGTTGCCGTGGCACCAGCGACGGTCGCGCTTGAGTTCGTCGAGCAGGTTCGGCGGCAACTCTTCATAACTGCCCGGCAGGTCGTAGGCGATCCATACTCCCCAGCCGGCGCGGCGCATCAGCGCGGCCTCGACGAAGTCGTGGGAGAGGATTGCACCGGCGAAGGAACCGGTGCCCGGCAGCGGCGCCAGGGCGCAGTGCTCGATGAAGGGTTTGACGCGAATGATCGCGTTGTGGCCCCAGTAGTGCGATTCACCCAGCTGCCAGAAGTTGAGACCAGCGGTGAACAGTGGCCCATATACGCTGGTAGCGAACTGTTGCAGGCGCGCGTAAAGGGTGTCCATGCCCGAGGCCTTGGGCGCGGTCTGGATGATACCGGCGCCCGGGTTGGCCTCCATCAGACGTACCAGACGAGTCAGGCATTCGCCGCTCATCACGCTGTCGGCGTCGAGCACCACCATGTAGCGGTAGTTGCTGCCCCAGCGCCGGCAGAAGTCGTCAATGTTACCGCTCTTGCGCTTCACCCGGCGCCGACGGCGGCGGTAGAAGATATGGCCGAAGCCTTCCACCTCACGGCACAACTCCATCCACGCCTGTTGTTCTGCCACGCAGATATCCGGGTCGTTGCTGTCGCTGAGGATGAAGAAATCGAAGTGTTCGAGCTGCCCGGTGGCCTTGAGCGACTCGAAGGTCGCCCGCAGGCCGGCGAACACACGCGGCACGTGCTCGTTGGCAATCGGCATGACCAACGCGGTACGCGCCCGCGGCGAGATCGGCTCGTCGCCGCAGCTGCTGGCGGAAATGCTGTAGCGATCGCGTCCCTTGAGCAACTGGAAGAAACCCATCAGCGCCGTCCAGAAGCCCATCGACACCCAGCAGAACAGCAGGGCGAACAGCGCCAGGATGCTGGTCTGCACCACATAGGGCAGGATCTGCCGCGCCGACTCCTGCCAGGGCTGCTCGAACACCAGGCCCAGGTCGACCAGCGACCAGCCCTGATAGGGCAACACCGACTTCATGTACCAGGTGGCGACCACGGTCTGCGTGATCATCAGCACCAACAGCGCGGCACGACGCACCGCGGCGACATGGCGCCAGCGCTCTTCGGCAAAGTCCTCGCTTTCGCGCGTACGCGGTCGCGGTGCCGGCTTCTCGCCCTTCAGGCGGCGCCAGCCACGCTGCAGGATGTTGGTCTGCCAGGGTTCCGGCACCATGCGCGTGCGCTTGATCGGCGGCGTCGAATCGATGGTCGGACGGCCCTGGTGATCCTGCACGATGCGGCAGCCGCGCTCGAGTGCATCCGGCCAGCCCAGTGCCAGGCGGGCCGGTACCGAATCGAGCATCTCGCGAGTTTCTTCCTGGGGCTCGGCCGCTGCCTGATCGTCCTCATGCAGGGCACGGTGCAGCGTGGCGAGGTCGCCACCCTCCTCCTCCACGCGATTGGCCAAAGCCTGCTGCCGCTCCTGATCGAGCGGCAGTTCACCCAGGTAATCCTGGATCTGTGTAGCGTCTAGGGTGTTATTCATGGGAAGGCAGCTGATAGCTCCAGGTTTCCGACACAGGCTTGCCGTCCTCGACCAGCGCGGCACGCATCTCCACCGGCTGCGCCGGGTTCTTGACCTTGATCCGCAGGGTCAGGCGCCAGCCCTTGCTCACCGGGTTGTACCGCAGGCTGTCTTCCAGCAACTCGGCATTGTCATCGACACTGACCTGCACGGTCGGCGCCGCATCTGGCGAACGCTTGGCCAGCTCCTCTCCGACGAAGTCGACCACCAGCGCAGTACTGCCATCGGCCTGACGAATCAGGTTGGCCTGCTTGATGTCGCCCTCGGACAGACGGGTCTGGCTGACCATCGCCAGTTGCGGATCGTGCAGCTTGGCATCGTCACGACTGAAGTGTAGGCGATAGGCCACATCCAGCGACTCCCCCTGCGCCGGCAGCTTCTCCGGGCGCCACAGGGCAACGATGTTGTCGTTGGTTTCGTCCGGGGTCGGAATCTCCACCAGCTCGACATGACCAGCCCCCCAGTCACCGACGGTCTCCACCCAACCACTGGGACGCAGCTCGTAGCGGTCGTCGAGATCCTGATACTGGTTGAAGTCGCGACCGCGCTGCATCAAACCGAAGCCGCGCGGGTTGTCGATGCGGTAACTGCTGACGTTTAGGCGCTGCGGGTTGTTCAGCGGACGCCAGATCCACTCGCCATTGCCGGCGGCGATGGCCAGGCCATCGGAGTCGTGCAGTTGCGGGCGGTAGTTCGGGCGCGGCCACGGCTGGTTGGCACCGAACAGGTACATGCTGGTCAGCGGAGCGATGCCGAGCTTCTCGACGTTCTCGCGCAGGTAGACCTTGGACTGCACGTCGAGCACGCTGTCGCGGCCCGGCTTGATTTCCATGCGATAGGCACCGGTGGCGCGCGGCGAGTCGAGCAGTGCGTAGATCACCAGGCTACGGCGATCCGGTTGCGGCTTCTCGATCCAGAACTCGGTGAAACGCGGGAACTCCTCACCGGACGGCAGTGCCGTGTCAATCGCCAGACCGCGAGCTGAGAGGCCAAACACCTGGCCCTTGCCAACGATACGGAAATAGCTGGCACCGAGCACGCTCATCACTTCGTCGTGCCGGCCATTGGCGTTGATCTCGTTGATCACCTTGAAGCCGGCGAAGCCGAGGTCCTTGAGGTCATCGGGGTTCAGGTTGAGGTCGCCGAAATCGAACATCGACGGGTCGTACTTGATCTCCTGGGTGCCTTCGGCAGTCACTTCGTTGATTTTCACCGGTACATCGAAATGCATGCCCTGGTGGAAGAAATACAGCTGGAACGGCGTCTTGCCGTCGCGCCAATGCGCTTTCTCCTCAAGGAAGCGAACCTTCTGGTAGCCGGCGAACGGCAGTTCGCGCAGCGAAGCCGGCAAACGGCTTTGCGGGGCACTGTAGCGTTCGGCAGCAAGCTCCTTGGCCTTGACGGCCACATCATCCAGCTCGAAGGCCCAGCTCTGGGCAGCGAACAGCAGAGGGAGCACACAGAGGGCCAGCTTGCCGGCCTTGCCCATACGGGCTCCAGAACAACGACTCATCGACACACAGCCTCCAGGGCAACACGTACTGACAGGCAGCGACAAGCCCACGGGCGGCCGCTGCAGAAAGTTGAAATCAGGCGAATGGTACAAAGACAACGCGAGCACAATGCAGACCGCCAACCGAACGGCGACGTCTCCGCATGCGCGGATTCTTTCTGCGCATTATTACCAGATCGTGAAGTCCGGCACAGGTGCTCGCGCGAGTATATTTTTCGCCTCCTTGGGCCACACCCTCATTGGCGTGGCAACAGTTCGAAACGCGCCTCCTGCACGCTCTCCGAATCCAGCCCCAGCTGGACACGGAAGGCACCTGGCTCGCTAACTTGCTGCAGGCTGGCGTTATAGAAACGCAGCATGGCTTCGTCGATCTCGAAACTCAGCTCACGCGTCTCACCTGCTTCAAGCTTGACCCTCTGAAAATCCTTGAGTTCCTTCACCGGACGGATCACCGAAGCGGCCTCGTCATGCAGGTAAAGCTGTACCACGGTGGCGCCAGCCCTGGGCCCGGCGTTCTTCAGGGTGACACTTACGCGAATCTTCTCACCCGGTGTCATACGCTCGGCGGACAGCTTGGGCGCCGAAAGCTGGAAGTCGCTGTAGCTCAAACCATAGCCGAATGGGTAAAGCGGGCCATTGGGCTCCTCGAAATACTGCGAAGTGTAGTTGCCAGGGGTGCCTGGGGTGTAAGGGCGGCCCAGGCGCAGGTGATTGTAGTAGGTGGGAATCTGCCCGACCGAACGCGGGAAAGTGATCGGCAGCTTGCCGGAGGGGTTGTGCTCACCGAACAGCACATCAGCGATGGCATGGCCGCCCTCGATGCCGCTGTACCAGGTCTCCAGCATCGCGTCGGCGTTTTCCTTCTCCCAGCCGAGCGCCAGCGGGCGGCCGTTCATCAGCACCAGTACCAGAGGTTTGCCGGTGGCCTTGAGCGCGCGCAGCAGGGCCTGCTGACTGTCGGGCAGGTCCAGGCGAGTACGGCTGGACGACTCGTGGGACATGCCCCGCGCCTCGCCCACGGCGGCGACGATGACGTCAGCCTGGGAGGCGACGCGCACGGCTTCCTCCAGCATCGCCTGCGGCGTGCGCTTGTCGAGCACCACTTCCGGGCGGTCCCAGTTGAGCTGGTTGAGGTAATTGATCACATGGGCATCGTCGGTGACGTTGGCACCGACGGCGTAGAGCAGCTTGCCCTGGCCCTTGAGCGCCGCCTCCATGCCCTTGCGCAGCGTCACCGCCTGCTCGGCCACGCCGACTGCCGACCAACTGCCGAGCATGTCCACCGGCGAGTCGGCCAGCGGGCCGATCAGAGCGACAGTGGTCTTCCTGCTCAGGGGCAGCGTGTCGCCATGGTTTTCCAGCAGCACCAGCGAGTCGCGCGCCATGGCCCGTGCGTCGGCACGGTGCAGGCGGCTTTCGGCATTGACGTCGGCAGGATCGTCTTCGGCGCGGCCGATGCGGCGGAACGGATCGTGGAACAGGCCAAGGTCGTACTTGGTGTTCAATACATGGGTGACGGCTTCATCCAGGACGCTCTGCGGCACCGCGCCGCTGCGCAGCAGCGCCGGCAGCTCCTGATCGTAGAGCGTGTCGGCCATGCTCATGCCGACGCCTGCAGTGATGGCCAGGCGCGCCGCCTCGCGGCCATCGGCGGCCACGCCATGGCGCAGCAGCTCGGTGATCGCGCCGTGGTCGCTGAGCGCCACACCCTTGAAGCCCCAGTCACGACGTAACAGATCGCGCAGCAGCCAGGTGTTGGCCGAGGCAGGCACACCATTGATCGCATTCAGCGCCACCATCACCCCACCGGCCCCAGCATCGATGGCGGCGCGATAAGGTGGCAGGTAATCCTGGTACATGCGCATCGGGCTCATGTCGACCACGTTGTAGTCACGCCCGCCCTCCACCGCACCGTAAAGAGCGAAGTGCTTGACGCTGGCCATGATGCGTTGCGGATCGCTGGGGTCCTTGCCCTGATAACCGTGCACCATCGCCGCAGCGATACGCGAAACCAAGTAGGGGTCCTCGCCGAAACCCTCGGAGGTGCGGCCCCAGCGCGGATCGCGAGAAATGTCCACCGTCGGCGCGAAGGTCATGTCCAGGCCGTCGGCGCTGGCTTCGAAAGCCGCCACCCGGGCACTGTTCTCGATGGCCGGAATGTCCCAGCTGGACGCCAGGCCCAGGCCGATGGGAAAGGTGGTGCGATGGCCGTGGATGACGTCGTAGGCGAAGAACACCGGGATGCCCAGACGACTGCGCAGTGCGGCCTCCTGCATCGGACGGTTCTCCGGGCGTACCACCGAATTGAAGGTGGCGCCGATGCGCCCCGCGGCCATCTCCTCGCGGATGCGCTCACGCGGCATGTCGCCGCCAATGCTGATCAGGCGAAGCTGACCGACCTTTTCCTCAAGGGTCATGCGCCCGACCAGGTCGGCGATGAAGGCCGATTTATCATCGATGGACGGAGCGGCAGCCAGCAGGCTGGGGGTGATCAGAACGGAGGCGAGAGCGAACTGGCGCAGGTATTTCATCGGGAGCGGCATCCGGGATGCAAATCATTGTTTGAATGGCCGCCACGATACTCCGAGTCCTCGCGCCGCGCCGCGGGTTAGTGCAAAAAAACTTAAGCACCAGTCAAAGGCGTTCCAGAGATTACGACCCCAGACTTGCGCAAACTTGCGCATTTTTTTTGCCGATGCTGGTTTTGCCTGACGGCAGGCGTAGCATGGCTGCATTCGGGAGAAGGGTAATGGCGCAATTCGAACATCTGCAGGTATTCCAGAGCATGAGTCGCTCACCCAACGCGCGCCTGCACGCGATGGCTGAACTGGGCAACGGCATGGCAGTGGCCCGCTGGAGCAATGCCCATGACGCACGCGACTACCTCGCCCCCAGCCATCACACGCTGTCCTGCTATCTCAGCGGCGGTACCGGCACCTTTCGCCGCGAGCAACCCGGCAACAAGGGCGCGCCGGACAAGCTGTGTATCCTGCCGGCCGAGCACGAGTCGGGCTGGATCATCAACGGCGAGATCCAGCTCGCCCACCTCTATATAGAGCAGGAGCAGTTCGCCCTCGGCGCGGTCGCCCTGCTCGACCGCGAACCGCGCAGCCTGCAGCTTGAGGAAGCGACCTTTCTCGAAGATGCCGAGCAGGCGGCGCGCTTTCGGCAACTGTGCACCCTCGACTGGCAGGAACCGGGCGAACGCCTGCTGGCCAGCAGCCTGGCCCACCAGTTGCTCGACCATGCACTACTGAATCAGGTCGGCCTGCGTCAGGGCCTGCGTCTCAAGGGTGGACTGGCACCGCAGCAACGTCGGCGTGTGCGCGAGTTCATCGAGCAGCATTTGGAGACGCCACTGCCGCTGAGCCAACTGGCCGCACTCTGCGCGCTGTCCGAATACCATTTCGCGCGTATGTTCCAGAGCAGTTTCGGTTTGCCACCGCATCGCTACGTGCTGGCAAGGCGTCTGGCTCGCGCCTGCCAGATGCTGCGTCAGGCACAACCCTCGCTGAGCGAGGTGGCGCTGGCCTGCGGTTTCGCCAGCGCCAGCCACTTCAGCAATCGCTTCCGCCAAGCGCTGGGCGCCACGCCGCGACAGTACCGCGCGGCCTTTCTCTAACCGACCCTCCCTGCCCGGACGGATCGGACCACCCTACTCGTCGGCAATCTCTGCGCCACGCCTGCTAATCGCCGCACAGCTATGCGAAAATCTGCGGCTTTGCATTGCCACGGCCCAGTCATGCGCCCATCCATTGTTGCCACGGGGCTTCGTTGATGCCCCTGGATATCCACCAGCTACGCCAGGAAGACTGGCGCTCGGAGTTCGGTGCCGGTGACCTGCGTCGCGGCCACGGCTACGCCGAGGAAAAGCGCAGCAAGCTGCTCAGCCTCAAAGACAACAGCCTGCTCGCCAATTGCCGCGGCTCGGCCGGGCAGACCTATCAGCAGCGCATCACCCTGCATCCCTATGGACGCAAATGGAGCGTGACCGGCCACTGCAACTGCCCGGTCGGCTTCAACTGCAAGCACGTGGTCGCCGCGCTGCTCACCCTTGAGGCCCAGCAACGCGCCGGCAGTGACCTCTCCGACATCATCGTGGCGGACAAGGAGCTGGCGGAAACGCGCCTGGAAGGCATCGCGCCCACCGCCATCCTCAGCCTGGGCAGCCAGGTGCGTGTACATTTCGACGCACGCAAGGGGCGCATGCAGGAGCAAACCCAGCACCGTGCGGCGCTGGCCTTCGACTACGCCGGGCACAAGGTCTTCGGCAAGCCGGCCAAGGACCTGGTCAAGCGCCTGGACGAACACAGCAACCTGCGCCTGATCCGCGACGGCGCTGCCGAAGCCGCCCTACGCAAGCGCCTGGAAGGCCTCGGCCTGCAGGTGGCGTTGCGCCAGAGCGAAGCGCTGCCGGCCGAAGCCGGTGAGCCGTTCGAGCTGGAGCGCGAGCGCGACTGGCTGGACTTCGTCCAGCGACATCTGCCGCAATTGCGCGCCGAAGGCTGGCAGATACACATGCGCCCGGACTTCCAGTACAACCTCGCCGAGGTCGACGACTGGTACGCCGAGGTCGAGGAAGACCCGCAGCAGAACTGGTTCGACCTGGAACTGGGTATCGAAGTCGAAGGCCAGCGCCTGAGCCTGCTGCCGATCCTGCTCCAGGCCATTCGCCGTACGCCCTGGCTGCTGGCACCCGAAGCGCTGGCGCAACGCGCCGATGAGGATCGCCTGCTGGTCAGCCTGCCGCAGGGCGGCAAGCGCATCGCCCTGCCCTTCGCCCGCCTCAAGCCATTGCTGGCCACGCTCGGCGAGCTGTATTTCCGCGACCCTGGCGAAGACCACCTGCCGCTGCGCATGGGTCGTGCCGACGCAGCACGCCTGGCCGAACTGGCGCACGGCCCGCAGCTAAGCTGGCAAGGGGGCGATGAGTTACGCGGTTTCGCCCAGCGCCTGCAGAACCTGGCAGTGCGCGAGATTGCTCCACCCGAGGGTTTGCAGGCCGAACTGCGCACCTATCAGGTGCAGGGCCTGAACTGGATGCAGACCCTGGCCGAACTGCGCGTCGGCGGCGTACTGGCCGATGACATGGGCCTGGGCAAGACCCTGCAGACCCTGGCGCACATCCTCTGCGAGAAACAGGCCGGGCGCCTCGACAAGCCCGCGCTGATCGTCATGCCTACCAGCCTGATTCCCAACTGGCAGGACGAAGCCGCGCGCTTCACCCCGCAACTGCGCGTACTGGCCCTGCATGGCAGCAAGCGCAAGGTGCTGTTCGAGCAGATCGCCGAGCACGACCTGATCCTCACCACCTACGCTCTGCTGCAGCGCGACCTCAAGGCGCTGAACCAGCAGCGCTATCGCCTGCTGATTCTCGACGAAGCGCAGAACATCAAGAACCCGCGCAGCAAGGCAGCCAGTGCCGCCGCACAAGTGCAGGCCGACCTGCGCCTGTGCCTGACCGGCACGCCGCTGGAAAATCACCTGGGCGAACTCTGGTCGCTGTTCCATTTCCTCATGCCGGGTTGGCTGGGCGATGCCAAGGCCTTCACCCGTGACTACCGCACGCCCATCGAAAAGCGTGGCGACACCCAGCGCCTCAACCACCTGAACGGGCGCATTCGCCCCTTCCTGTTGCGCCGCACCAAGGAGCAGGTGGCCAGCGAGCTGCCGCCGAAGACCGAGATCACCCAATGGGTCGAGCTGACCCAGTTGCAGCGCGACCGCTACGAGACTCTGCGTCTGGCCATGGACCAGAAGGTACGCGACGAGATCGCCCGCCAGGGCCTGGCGCGCAGTCATATCGTCATCCTCGAAGCCCTGCTGCGCCTGCGCCAGAGCTGCTGTGACCTGCGCCTGCTCGGCGAGGACGGCGGCCAGCTGACGGCCGCCGACTCGGGCAAGCTCAGTGCCCTGCTGGACATGCTCCAGGAGCTGGTCGACGAAGGCCGCCGCGTGCTGCTGTTCTCCCAGTTCACCTCGATGCTGGCACTGATCGAAGCAGAGCTGCAGGCGCGCAAGATCGCCTACGCCAAGCTGACCGGCAGCACCCAGGATCGACGCACGCCGGTCGAGCGCTTCCAGGCCGGGGAGTTCCCGGTGTTCCTGATCAGCCTCAAGGCCGGCGGCAGTGGCCTCAACTTGACCGCCGCCGACACGGTGATCCACTTCGATCCCTGGTGGAACCCGGCCGCCGAAGCCCAGGCCAGCGACCGCGCCTATCGCATCGGCCAGGACAAGCCGGTGTTCGTCTACAAGCTGATCGCCCGCGGCAGCGTCGAAGAGAAGATCCAGCTACTGCAGCAGGCCAAGGCCAGCCTGGCCAGGGGCGTGCTCGACGGCGGCAGCCAGGGCCAGTGGCAACTGAACGAGGACGACCTGGCGGCGCTATTCGCGCCCCTCGGCTGACAGCGCAACGGCGACTCAATCCGAGGTATCGTCGCGCTCGGCCTCGGCATCCTCACGGTTGCGCGCCTTGCTGCGGGGGTGCGGGCCGGCCACGGCCGGAAAGCGCGACGAGGCGTAGCGCACCACCAGAATCGCCAAAGCCAGCAGCAGGATCGCCCCGGAAACCATCACCACGCCCCAGCTCGGCTTGTGGGTGTGGGAGATGTCGGAAATCAGCAAGCGGGTCAGCGCGGTGATCGCCACGTAGATCATGAAGCGGATCGGCATGTGGTTGGTCTTGAAATAGATCCCCACCATCGCCGCCAACTCCAGATAGATGAACAGCAGCAGAATGTCATCGACCGTGATGTGGCCCTTCTCCAGCATGCCGATGAAGGCCATCACTCCCGCCCAGGCCGTGATAGCCCCAATGGCGAACAAGGCCAGGTAATGAAAGGCCTCCATCAGCAGATTGCCCAGCGACTCCGCCAGACCGTGCATGTTTTCGCGCAAGCGCTCAGCCCAATTCATCCTTCAACTCCCCACGAGACCTGGCAAACCACCCCGAATCCCCACCTCGGGTATTCGCAGGAAACAATCATGCAGGAAAAAGACCAGCCCGAGGATGCCGCTGCGATGTGACGATTTGGCACGCTCCAGCCGACCGCGACGAGGCTGAAACTGACATCACAGGCTCGCCAAGATACCCCGACGCGTCGCACACTGCGGCATCGCCACTCTCAATGAAGGATCCCCCATGCGTCTTTTCTCGCTGAGCACCGCATTGTCGTCCGCCATGATCGCCCTGGTCAGCCTGCCGCTGCAGGCGGCCGCACCGGCACAACAGAAGACCCAGGTACCGGGCTACTACCGTATGGCACTCGGTGACTTCGAAGTCACCGCTCTGTATGACGGCTACGTCGACCTGCCTGCCAGCCTGCTCAAGGGCATCGATGACAAGGACCTGCAATCGCTGCTGGCACGCATGTTCGTGGCGTCCGAGAAAGGCGTGCAGACTGCGGTCAACGCCTACCTGATCAACACCGGCGACAACCTGGTGCTGATCGATACCGGCGCCGCCAAGTGCTTCGGCCCGACTCTCGGCGTGGTGCAGACCAACCTCAAGGCATCCGGCTACCAGCCGGAGCAGGTGGATACCGTGCTGCTCACCCACCTGCACCCGGACCATGCCTGCGGCCTGGTCAACGCCGACGGCAGCCCGGCCTACCCCAACGCGACCGTGGAGGTGCCGCAGGCGGAGGCTGAATTCTGGCTCGACGAGGCGACCATGGCCAAGGCCCCCGAAGGCATGCAGGGCATGTTCAAGATGGCGCAACAGGCAGTCGCACCCTATGCCAAGATGAACAAGCTCAAGCCCTACAAGACAGAAGGCGAATTGTTGCCTGGCGTCAGCCTGGTAGCGAGCCCAGGACACACGCCCGGACATACCTCTTACCTGTTCAAATCGGGTGGACAGAGCCTGCTGGTATGGGGCGACATTCTGCATAACCACGCCGTGCAGTTCGCCAAGCCTGAAGTGGTCATCGAGTTCGATGTCGACAGCGACCAGGCCAGGCAATCCCGCCAACGCATCCTGGCCGAAGCGGCCACAGACAAGCTGTGGGTCGCTGGTGCGCACCTGCCCTTCCCCGGCCTGGGCCACGTACGCAAGGAAGCCCAAGGCTACGCCTGGGTACCCGTCGAGTTCAGCCCGATCCGTAGCGACCGCTGAATTCTCGACACTCGCTGCTGGCAAAACGGTAGCGAGTTCTTTATGCTTGGATCACTGTATAAATAAACAGTTACCAACAGACACGCATGAAGGCAGATGAGGTGATGAATGGCCGTCGAAGTGGTGTATCGCAGCAGTCGCGATCCGGAGCGCTTGTTCATGGATAAGGCCGAAGCCGACCGTTACGACAAGATGCTGGAACTGGCCGAGCGCCTGAGCGAGGTCCTGCACAAGGCGGTTCCATCCTTGAGCGAGGAACAGGGCGAGGAGCTGGGTATCTTCATGGCCAAGAATCGCGACGTCTTTGCCAAGGCGTTCAAGAGCCAGCCGGACGCGCTCGACGAACTGGAAATCGACACCGCCAGCGAATGACCAGAAACCGCGGCCCCGTTCCTCCAACGGGGCCTCGACCTATGCGTGACTGACGGGATACTGCGCTGCGGCCTGCTCCAGCCAGACCGGCAAGTCTCGCCGCTTTACACCCTCACGCCGGGCACGGGCCAACTGTTCCAGCATGTACTGACGCTTGTGCTCGTTACCTTCGGCGAAAGACAGCGCCAGGTCACGATCGGTCCACTGACGAATGCGGCGAAACAGCCACCAGTGAAAGTAAAGGCCGGCTGCAGTGGTGACGACGATGATGAAATAGTCCATGGTGAATCCTCCTTTCACCACGCTAATCGAGCCTGCAGGCAGCGCCAAGTGCGGCATTGCCGCAGGCGATGGAGGCAGGTCCATGATCCGCTGCAAACGGGTTTATCTCGAGGCCGAAGCAGGCGATGGTCAACGCGTCCTGGTCGACCGCCTGTGGCCTCGCGGTATGTCCAAAGATGCCCTGGCGCTCGATGAATGGCTACCCGATGTCGCGCCCTCCACTGAACTGCGCAAGTCCTTCGCCCACCGCACCGAGGCCTTCGAAGCGTTCCGTACGGCCTACCGCCGCGAATTGTGCGCCCACCCCGAGCACTGGCAGCGCCTGCTGCACTGGGCAACCAAGGGCACGCTGACGCTGCTCTACGCCGCGCGCGACGAAGCGCATAACAACGCAGGGGTACTGGCCGAATTTCTCGAAGAGGAGTTGCAGCGCCATGACTCGCCCAGCTCGCCAGTGTGCTACCAGGGCGAGTTCGACGGTCATTGACCACGTGGCAGCGGCAGGCTAGCCTTCGAACCTCTGCGACATATCCGAAGCTGTTTTCATGACCCTCATCGCGCATTGCCTCAACGATTTCGTCAGCGCCGCCTATCGCGCCGCTGCCGACGGCTGTGCGCCGCCACCTGTCTGTCGCGCCGGCACGCCCCCACCGCCGGCTTCCGTCCAAGCGGGCTGATCCCGCTTTTTCCTCGCTCCGATCCATCGGCCATACCGATGCGTGCCCTTGCACGCGCGGAGCTCATGCGGATTTTCGACAGGTGTTCTCTCATGTGTTTCGATTCGACTTCCCTGCGCACCTATGGCGCGACGGCTCTGTTCGTGCTGCTCTGGTCCGGCGGTGCGATCTTCGCTCGCCTGGGCCTGGACCATGCTTCTCCCTTCGCCTTTCTGCTGCTGCGCTTTGCCCTCGCTTTTACGGCGCTGGCGCTCATCGCCAGTCATTCCGGAGTCTGGCTGCCCGAACGCGGTATGCGTTGGGCAACTGCCAGGGCCGGCCTGCTGATGATCGGCGGCTACAGCATCTGCTACATGCTGGCACTGGCCGAAGGCATCACACCCGGCGTTCTGGCCACCGTACTCGGCGTACAACCCATCCTGACCCTCATGTTGCTGGAGCGGCGCACGTCGGGGCTGCGTGTGCTCGGTTTGTTCCTGGCTCTGGCTGGGCTGGCGATAATCGTCGCGGACAGCCTGGTGAGCAGCGCAATGCCGTTGTCCGGCGTGTTTCTGGCTCTTGGAGCCCTGCTCTGCATCACCTGCGGCACCATCGCCCAGAAAAACCTGCGGCAGACACCCATGCGTGCCTTGCCGCTGCAGTACGGCCTCTGCCTGCTGGGTAGTCTGTTGCTGTTACCCAGCCAGGAGTGGCAGGTGCGTTTTGACGTCGGGCTGATCGTGCCGCTGCTGTGGATGGGGCTGGTGATTTCGGTGGGCGCACAATTGCTGCTGTACCGGCTGATCCAGGCCGGCAATCTGGTCAATGTCACCAGCCTGTTCTATCTGGTGCCGGTGACGACGGCGCTGCTCGATTACGGGCTGCTGGGCAATCGCCTTTCGGCCAGCGCGCTGCTCGGGATGGGCGCGATCCTGATCGGCCTGGCGCTGGTCTTTCGTTTCGCTCCCCGCCTGGATCGCCTCGGCTAGCGGCTAGGCACCGTACAGCAGGCGCTCGGCGAGGTAGTCGGCGACTCGCGCAGGGGAGCGTTTTTCAGCCTGGGCATGGGCGTAGATTTCGGTCAGGCGTCGACTGATCTGCGCCAGGTGCGCAGTGATCGCCGGTAGCGCCTCGCCGCGATGACGTAGCGCCACGTAGATCAGCCCGCCGGCGTTGAGCACGTAATCCGGTGCGTAGAGAATGCCGCGCGCCTCCAACTGATCAGCCACCTCGGGGCTGGCCAGCTGATTGTTGGCCGCACCTGCCACCGCTGCGCAGCGCAGATGGGCGACCGTCTGCGCGTTCAGCACGCCACCCAGACCGCAAGGTGCAAGGATGTCGCAAGGCGTACCGAGCAACGCATCGCTGGCGACCGGATGCGCGCCCAGTTGTTCGACCGCCAGTTGCACGCGCCCGGCATCGAGGTCGCTGACCAGAAGTTCGGCGCCAGCGGCGTGCAGCGCTTCGGCCAGGGCGAAACCGACATTGCCCAGCCCCTGCACGGCAACCCGCAACCCTTCCAGATCATCGCTACCCAGGCGCGCCTGCGCCGTGGCACGGATACCCGCGAACACGCCCAGCGCCGTGTGCGGCGAAGGATCGCCCTCCTGGGTCGTACTGGTGACGTGGCTGGTGTGCTGGGCGATGCAATCCATGTCGGCGCTGGACGTGCCGCTGTCGATGGCACTGATGTAGCGCCCGTTGAGCGTCTCGATGAAACGCCCGAAGGCTTCGAACAGCGCGGCACGACTGGGCACATGCGCCGGACGGATGATCACCGCCTTGCCGCCGCCATGGTCGATACCGGCGAGCGCCGCCTTGTAGCTCATGCCCTGAGCCAAACGAATGGCGTCGGCAATGGCGCTCTGTTCATCGGCATAGGCCAGGTAACGGCAACCGCCGAGCGCTGGCCCGAAGCGGGTGTTGTGAATGGCGATAACGGCCTTGAGGCCGCTGGCCGGATCCTCGGCCAGGTGCAGGGCCTCGAGGCGGGCGGCTTGCATCATGCTGAACATGGCTGCGCTCCCGGTCGGACTTCAGGCCTCAGTATAGGAGAAGCCCACTGGACGACGCCCCTGACAGGGGCTACAAGAACAGAAGTCAGCGGAGAATGCGATGAGCCCACGCCAAGCCTGCCTGCAGTGCCTGCAACGCGATCCCCCCGCCCTGTTCGAGGCGGCGCTGTGGATTGCCGCCGAACACGATGACCGACTTCAACCCGCCCAGGTATTGAACGACCTGCATAGCCTGGTGCTGCAGGTCAGCGCCGGTCTCCCCGCTCTGCCCGCCCGCGACCTAGCCCAGCCGCTGCTACGGCGGCTTGCCGAACTGGACTTCCAGGAAGACGACGAAGGTGTCACACGGCCGCGCCACGCCCTGCTCCATGAAGTGCTGCGCCACCGACGCGGTCAGCCGCTGGCGCTCGCCCTGATCGCCCTGGAAGTGGCACGTCGCCTGGACATTCCCTTGCAGGGCGTGAATTTCCCGGGGCATTTCATGCTGCGCGTACCGGGTGCCGACCACCTGCTCGACCCGTGCGGTGGGCGCCGCCTGTACACCCGTGACTGCCGCGAGCAACTCTATCGCCAGATGGGGGCGAACATCGAACTCAGCGCCGAACACCTGCAAACGGCCGATGCCCAGGCCATGCTGCAGCGCCTGTCGCGCAATCTACGTCAGTTGCACATGCAGTGCGATGCCCCGGACGCCGCTCTCAAGGACGCCGAGCGCGTTCTGCTGCTGGGACCACCCAACCTGGCCGATCACCTGGCCCGAGCCGACGTCTATCGGCAACTCGACTGCCCGCAGGGCGAACGCTATGACCTGGAGCACGCACTGCTGTTCTGTGAAGAGGACGGCCTGCGCCTGAAGTTGAGCGAACGCCTGCGCAACCTGGCTCGTGTTCCGGCGATGCATTGATTCGAAGCAGGGGAATATCAGGCCGAAGCCGCCAGGCTGTGAAAGCTGAAGTAGTAGCGCAGGGCGTCGATCATCTCGACGTAGTCGGCAGGTGGTGCGACCAGCGCGAAGCCGGAGTCGTAGACGCCTGGGTTGACGTCTTCGCGGCACCATTGGCAGTTGGCGGAAAAGTCGATGAAGTGAATGCCATGCTGGCCGGGAATCTTCAGGCGCATGTCGAAGCGCGCGCCCACCAGCATCGGCAGCTGACTGATCAGCATCAGGCCGTCGAGAGAGACGTTGCCGATGGAGCCCATCGGTTTGTCGGTAATGCGGTTGAACACCTTCAGGTAGTAGGGCAGCTGGTGGCGTTCGATTCGGCGCTGGCTACGCATAGTGGCAGATCGCTACAAAGGGTCTTGAGTATGGCCCTACTACGGCCGCTAAACCACCCTCAAGTACAGCGTTGGGCTATCCGCTCGCGCAACTGGCGACGAGCGGCGTCTGTTTCATCATCACTGTAGTAGATGCGTTCACCGTTGGCGTCGGTGCGGTAGTAGCTGAAGCCTTCGGGAATCTGCGCCAGGCGCCGGCGCAGATCGCGACATTCACCGGCCCGCTCTTCGCGCTGCGCGGCTGCCGTGGCCGCTGCCTGCTGCTGCTCCTCGCGCCTGGCGTCATAGAAACGCTGCGTGCGCGCCTCACGCTCACGGGTGGAGGCGTCACGCTCGACCACCTGCGGCTTAACCTCCACGGTTTCAGCCCCTGCCACGGGGCGCTGAGCGAAATGCACGCGCCCCTGCTCGTCCGTCCAGCGATAGATCTCGGCTGTCGCCAACGTCGGCAGCAGCGCGGCGATCAGCAATAAGTGACGCATGTTCATCCTCCATGAAGGCCATGCGCCAGCTTATACCGCGTCGCGGTGCCAGGAAATGCCGGACGACAGAAGGCTCAGAGCGCGGCAGGACTGGCCTTGGCTGCCGTCGCCGGGCTGTGGTGGCCCAGTTGTTCCAAGGTCTGCAGGCGGGCACGTGCGCGGTAGGCGTATTCGCTGGCCGGGTAACGCGTGATGATGAACTGATAGGTCTGCGCCGCATCGACGAACAGGCTTTCCCGCTCCAGGCATTGGCCACGCAACAGGGAAATCTCCGGCTGCAGGTAGCTGCGCGAGCGGCTCTTGCGCTCGGCTTGTGAAAGCTCCAGCGCGACCTGAGCGCAATCGCCTTCGTTGTAGGCACGATAGGCGTTGTTCAGATGATGATCGAGCGAGACGCGGGTGCAACCTGTGGCAGCCAGGGCCACGGCCAGAATGATCAGGGTACGCATGGGCAAGTCCTCCAATGAGCAGTGTATCGACAGCGCAGGGAAAAACTGAACAGCGACAAACCTCCGATGGGTTTTGCCGGCCGTACCTTGGCGCTGACTGGCGTGCTGACTAGACTGCGCCGCATCGGCCCATTCCGGCCAAGGAGCCCGCATGTCGCTCGCCCGCCTGCTTCCCCTCGTCATCGGTGCCAGCCTGCTGAGCGCCTGCGCCCCGACCACGCCGCTGTTCATCGCCCAGGTCACCACCAACGAGGTGGTGGAATACAAGGCGCTGAAGACCAAACGCATGACCGCCGCCATCGAAGAAGAAGGCGACCTGCTCACCTACAGCGCCCTGGCCATTCGCGACGCCCACAGCGCCAAGGCCGAAGCGCTGTATCTGGACGGCTACCGCGACCGCCAACTGAGCGGCGAGGTGCGTGCCATCGCTCTGTATCAGATCGGTCTGATCTACATGAACCGCTTCAACGAGCAGCGCGACGATGCCAAGGCGCTCAACTACTTCTACAAGGTGCTCAACGAGTTTCCCGCCAGCCAGGCCGCCAGCCGCGCCGAGGAGCGCATCGCCACGATCCGCCTGCGCGCTGACGAGCCGATCCAGCAGACGTCGCGCGAGCTGCTGGCGAACTGGCAACCGAGTCAGAATCTGGACTTGTACAAGCCCAGCCTGGACCCGGACATGACCCTGCTGTCGCGTCGTGCCGTGCTCAAGGGGCGCGTCGACGAAGCCGAGCAACTGTACCTGCTGGGCCTGGCCGACCCGCACGTGCCTGCGGACATCAAGGAAAAGGCGCTGTATCAACTGGCGCTGATGCACATGGCGCCGGACAATCCCGACGCCAACCGCGACAAGGCCATTGCCTATCTGCGCCGTCTGCTGGTGCAGTTCCCCAATGGCGAGCTGAGCGCCAAGGCCGCACGTCATCTGGACCTGGCGCTCAATCCGGGCCTGCGCTGACCCATATCAATGCCGCGCGCCGTCACCAGGTCTGTAATACCCATACAGCCCCCTGGCGAGGCCACTGCCATGAAACTACAACGACTGTTGGTCGTCATCGACGCCGAACACCAGCAACAACCCGCCCTGCAACGCGCCGTCGACATTGCGCGTCAGGTCGGTGCCGAGCTGCACCTGCTGAAGATCGAATACCACCCGAGCCTGGAGAGCGGCCTGCTGGACAGCCAGTTGCTCAACCGCGCCCGTGAAGCCATCCTGCGGCAGAGCCATGAGGCGCTACGCGCCAGCGTCGCCCACCTGAGCGATGAAGGGTTCAGAATCGAAGTGGACGTACGCTGGGGCAAACGCAGCCACGAGGAAATACTCGCCCGTGTTGCCGTGCTGCAGCCGGACATCCCGTTCAAGTCGACCCACCCCAGCAGTGCACTACGACGCCTCTTGTTCAGCGATACCAGCTGGCAACTGATCCGCCGCTGCCCGGCGCCACTGTGGCTGGTGCACGATGCCAAGCCCCGAGGCCAGAGCCTGTGCGTCGCACTCGACCCGCTGCACAGCGCGGACAAGCCTGCTGCCCTCGATCATCAGCTGATTCGCACCAGCCAGGCGCTGCAGGCCGCGCTCGGCCTTCATGCCGAATACCTGCATGCACAGGCACCACTGCCACGTTCGCTACTATTCGACGCCGAGGTAGCGCAAGCCTATGACGACTACGTGAACCAGTGCAGCCGCGAGCACCGCGAGGCCTTCGACAAGCTGATTGGCCAATACGCCATCGATCGGGCGCAGGCCCACCTGCTGGACGGATTTGCCGAAGAAGTCATTCCAAAATTCGTGCATGAGCACAATATCGGCCTGCTGGTAATGGGTGCCATCGCCCGCGGCCATCTGGACAGCCTGTTGATCGGCCACACCGCGGAGCGGGTACTGGAACGCGTCGAGTGCGATCTGCTGGTGATCAAACCGGACGGCAAAGGGTAGTGCACAGGAACAATGACTACAGCTGAATGGCGTAGTAGCCTCCCTGGCATAGTTCACTAGGGAGTTCGTGCATGACCTTTCGCCGCACCAAAATCGTCGCCACCCTGGGCCCGGCCAGCAGCTCGCCGGAAGTGCTGGAGCAACTGATCCTCGCCGGTCTCGACGTGGCCCGTCTGAACTTCTCCCACGGCACACCGGACGACCACAAGGCCCGCGCTGCCCTGGTCCGCGAACTGGCTGCCAAGCACGGCCGTCATGTCGCCCTGCTCGGCGACCTGCAAGGCCCGAAAATCCGTATCGCCAAATTCGAGAACAAGCGTATCGAGCTCAAGGACGGCGACCTGTTCCGCCTCTCCTCCAGCCACTCGCGCACCGCCGGCACCCAGGAAGTGGTCGGCATCGACTACCCAGCGCTGATCCAGGATTGCGACGTCGGTGACGAGTTGCTGCTCGACGATGGCCGCGTGGTCATGCGCGTCGAGCTCAAGGGCGCCGATGAGCTGCATTGCCGCGTGCTGATCGGCGGCCCGCTGTCGGACAACAAGGGCATCAACCGTCGTGGTGGCGGCCTCACCGCACCGGCCCTGACCGAGAAGGACAAGGCCGACATCAAGGTCGCCGCCGAAATGGATCTGGACTACCTGGCCGTGTCCTTCCCGCGCGATGCCGCCGACATGGACTACGCCCGTCGCCTGCTCACCGAAGCCGGCGGCACCGCCTGGCTGGTGGCCAAGATCGAACGCGCCGAAGCCGTGGCCGATGACGAAGCCCTCGACGGCCTGATTCGCGCCAGTGACGCAGTAATGGTCGCCCGTGGCGACCTGGCCGTGGAAATCGGCGACGCCGAGCTGGTCGGCATCCAGAAGAAGATCATCGCCCACGCACGTCGCCTGAACAAAGCGGTGATCACCGCTACGCAGATGATGGAGTCGATGATCCACAGTCCGATGCCGACCCGCGCCGAAGTCTCCGACGTGGCCAACGCCGCGCTGGACTACACCGACGCGGTGATGCTGTCGGCCGAAAGCGCCGCCGGTGAATACCCGGTCGAAGCCGTGCAAGCCATGGCCCGCGTGTGCCTGGGCGCAGAGAAGCACCCGACCAGCAAGCAGTCCAGCCACCGTCTGGGCCGTACCTTCGAGCGTTGCGACGAAAGCATCGCCCTGGCGACCATGTACACCGCCAACCACTTCCCGGGCGTCAAGGCCATCATCAGCCTGACCGAGAGTGGCTACAGCCCGCTGATCATGTCGCGCATCCGCTCGTCGATCCCGATCTTCGCCTTCACCCCGCATCGCGAAGCCCAGGCCCGCGTGGCGCTGTTCCGCGGCGTCTACACCGTGCCGTTCGACCCGGCCTCGCTGCCGGCCAACAAGGTCAGCCAGGCGGCTGTGGACGAGCTGCTCAAGCGCGGCGTCGTGGAACCCGGCGACTGGGTCATCCTGACCAAGGGTGACAGCTACCACGGCACGGGTGGCACCAACACCATGAAGATCCTCCACGTCGGCGATCAGATGGTGTAATCCAGGTGTGAATGCAAGAGGCCGCTCATCGAGCGGCCTCTTCGTTTCTGTCTGTCAGGTGCGGACGAAATAGGCAATGGCGATCAGCGTCAAGCCGATCAGTACCAACCACAATGTGCCATCGATCAGATAGGGAAAGCCCATCAGCCCCAGGCCACAGAGAAAAGGCACGGGCTTGCTCTGGCGCCGCCCATAGATGACGAATCCCAGGCCAATGCTGCCGAACAGCAGGCCCCAGAGCAGTGCGGCACTGTCCATCAGGCGAACCTCGTGAAATCCGCCGGGCGCCGTTGCATGAAGGCGGTCAGCGCCTCGATGGCCTCAGGCGAACGCAGTCGCTGACCGAACAACGCGCCCTCCTCCTCGATCACCCTGCGCAACTCCTCACGCCCCGGCGCGCGCATCAGGCGCTTGCTGTCGACAACCGCCGACGGCGCCAACTGGAGGAAACGCTGCGCCATCTCACGCGCTTTGCTCAGCGTCGCAGCGCCGTCGTCCAGCGCCTGGTTGGCGATGCCCCAGGCCGCCGCCTGCTCCCCCGTAAACGCCTGACCGAGCAACAGCAACTCGGCAGCACGCGCGTGGCCCAGCAGGCGCGGCAAGATCAGACTGGAGCCGTATTCCGGGCACAGTCCCAGGTTGACGAAAGGCATCTTCAGCTGTGCGCCACGGGCGACGTAGACCAGATCGCAATGCAGCAACAAGGTGGTACCGATGCCCACCGCCGGGCCGGCCACCGCGGCGACCACCGGCTTGCTGAAGTCGAACAGCGCGCGCATGAAATGGAACACTTCACTGTTGAGCCCGCTCGGTGGCGCCTGAATGAAGTCGGCGACATCGTTGCCGCTGGTGAAGCAGTCCTCGCCACCAGTCAGCAGTACCGCACGCACGCTTGGGTCGCGCTCCGCCTGGTCCAGTGTTTCGGCCATGCCGGCGTACATGGCACGGGTCAGTGCATTCTTCTTGTCCGGGCGATGCATGCGCAGGGTCAACAGACCGCCGTCGCGTTCGATAAGCAGGTGTTCGCTCATGCCTGGGCTCCAATGGATACGATGCAAGCACCGGCGTCGAACCTGACCGGCACAGCCTACGCGCGAGTGAGAAAGACGTCGGCGAGCATCTGGCTGCGCGGCAAACCGGCCATGTAGAGGCGCCGCGCGAAACTGTCGACCGTCTCTGGATGGCCGCAGAGTAAGGCGAGGGTCTGTCGTGAAACAAGGCGCAGTTCGGCCAAAGCAGCCGGCAGCTGCGCCGCCGTCACCAGCTCCACCTGCAGGTTGGCATGCTGCTCCGCCAGCGCCTGAAGCTCGCTGGCCAGATAATGCTCCACCGAGTCATGCGCCACGTGCAGCAAGCGAATGGCGCCCCGATGCTCCTGACGCAATGCCTCACGCAACACCCCGTACAGCGGCGCCAGCCCGGTACCAGCGGCCAGCAACCAGAGCGGTCGCGCCTGCCAGTCAGGGTCGTAATGCAACGCGCCGCCCCGCAATTCACCGAGGCGTAACCCATCACCGACCTGCAGGCGTCGCGCTGCATCACAGAACGCACCAGGCATGCGGCAATCGAGATGAAACTCCAGCCAGTCGTCTTCGCCCGGCACGCTGGCCAGCGAATAAGGCCGTGCCACTCCCTGCTCGCTCCACAGCAGCAGATGCTGCCCGGGGCGATAGCGCAGCGGCCGCGCCGGCTGCAAACGCAGGCGCAAGACCTGCGGACTGGGCCAGTCCAGGGCGATCACGTTCGCTGCCAGGCCGTCGCGCTCTGGGTCGAAGGGCTCGACCTGCAGATCCCCCTCTACTCGACACTGGCAGGCCAGGCGCCAGCCCTCTGCGCGCTTGTCGGCCGCCAGCGCTTCGGGTTGCAGGTCCAATGGCTCGCCGTCCACACAACGCACCAGGCAGGCGTGACAACTGCCGGCTCGGCAACTGTAGGGCACGGCCACACCACCACCGAGCAGTGCATCGAGCAAGTTGGTTTGTTGGGCGACCTGCAACAACTGGCCACCGACACGCAGCTCAGGCACCCGCACGCTCCCAGCTGGCATCGCAACGATTACGGCCACCGCGCTTGGCCTGGTAAAGCGCCTGGTCGGCGCGCTGCAGGGCCTCGTCGAGATCATCGCCAGCGACCAACAGCGTCATGCCAGCGGAAAGACTGAGCGTCTCGAGCTTCACCCCCACCGGCTCGGCCTTGGCGAACGCCTCGCGCAGCCGCTCGCAACAGGCAGTGAACTGGTCGGCATCGGTATTGGGCAGTAGCAGAACGAATTCCTCACCGCCGTAGCGGGCAACGATATCGCCGTCACGCAGACAGGCACGGGCTACCGCGGCGAAGGTCTGCAGCACCCGGTCACCAGCGGCATGACCATGAGCATCGTTGATTCGCTTGAAATGGTCCAGATCGATCAGTGCCAGGCCGTGCTGACGGCCATGCCCTAGATGCTCCAACTCGCGGCTGGCCAGGCGCAGGAAATGGCGGCGGTTGAACAGCCCCGTCAACTCGTCGGTGGCGACCAACTCCTCGAGCTGGCGCATCATCCCGCGCAGGGTGTCCTGATGCGCCTGCAAGGCAAACCTGCGCTGGCGCATGCGTTTGCGCATGGCCTGCACGTAGCTGGAGAACAGGCACAGCCAGACCAGCAGGATGAACAGCACCCACACCTGCAGCCAGGCCATGCTCGGGTCCACCAACTGCATGCGGTAGGCCTCCACCAGCACCATCGCGGTGAAACCGAAAAAGCCGAAGGCCGCGCATCGTGCGAATACCCGGGGCGGCAACTGGAACACGCCGAACAACAGGATCAACACGTAGAAGACCATCATCACGCCGCGTGCGCTGTCGAACAGCGCCAGCACCGGCGGCTGCCAGGCCAGCGCCACCAGCACCTGGGCCTCGGTCAGGCTGGGGTCTTCGTAGCGCAGATTGCGCCCGGAAAGAAAAAGCCAGAGGAATACCAGCTGACTGCCGAACACGCCGAGGCTCAGCCAGACGGCCGTGCTGATGGAACCGAGAAACAGACCATTGAATACGGCGAACCAGCAGACGAGCGCCATCATCGCGTAGGTAGCGAAGGCCATGGCGAAGCGTTTGAGCAGTAGGCTTTGCAGGCTGCGCTGCGTGCCCCGACGAGTGGTTGAGCTCATGGGCTCCATCCCATACTGGCATCTGGCCTTTACTCTACCCCTGTGATCACAGATTGCCTAGCGAGCCGATAACCGCCCACCCAGCTAGCATCATCGACCTTAGGCGGCTGTGCCCTATACGACCGGCGCGGTATACTGCCGCGCCTTTTTTGTTGCTGCCCTGTGTGGCGGCCACCTAAGCAGACCGTCGCGGGCGACGTGAAAATCGCTCCCGACAGTTTTTCGCCGTTGCGCCGGGTCGTTGTCCGGCGCTTCCTTGTTGATGTTCCCTGATAGAGGAGCGCCCCAATGACCGTGATCAAGCAGGACGACCTGATTCAGAGCGTTGCCGACGCACTGCAGTTCATCTCCTATTACCACCCCGTCGACTTCATCCAGGCCATGCACGAGGCCTACCTGAAGGAAGAGTCGCCGGCCGCCAAGGACTCCATGGCGCAGATCCTGATCAACTCGCGCATGTGTGCCACTGGCCACCGCCCGATCTGCCAGGACACCGGCATCGTCACCGTCTTCATCAAGGTCGGCATGGACGTGCGCTGGGACGGCGCCACCATGAGCGTCGACGACAT
>ENA-UOXB01000470-UOXB01000470.1-bioreactor-metagenome-genome-assembly--contig:-NODE-470-length-27629-cov-24.568216_pt1 | contig 27629 bp, 30 predicted proteins | sample MGYA00238158_ERZ761615 | MGnify/ENA primary metagenome ERZ761615 (study PRJEB28904, sample SAMN06267902) | bioreactor metagenome | isolation source: Joint BioEnergy Institute, California, USA...
TCGAACGCGGAAAGTTTCAGTTGCGGCATCATCGCATCGCTGTCGGACAGGCTGACCGTGGCCGGCAGCTCGGCCACGGTCAGGCGCTTGACCGCCAACGGCATCGGCGGCCCGGAAGCGGCGCGGGCAAAGACGAACACCGCATCGCCGGGCTGCACCTTGCCACGCAGCGCCGGCGCCAGCTCGACGCGCACCTGCAGGCCAGCCGCTTGCGGCTGAGCGGTGCTGACCTCACCGCCCTGGGAGCCCAGCTCCTGGCGGGCGCGCTCGATACCGCCGGCAATTGCCTGGCGTGAGGGGTCGCCCTCGGGCAGCACGGCCACCAGGCGCTCCCAGTAGCCGATGGCATCGGCGAAACGCTGCTCCTCATAGGCGGCGATGCCCAGCAGGCCCAGGCTGGTCACCTCCTCCGGGTCCGCTTTCAAGGCTTCGCTGGTCAGGGCCTCCAGCTGCGGGCTCCACTGTTTGTCGGCGGCAAAATACAGCGCCTGAGCCCATTGCCCGAGCAGCTCCGGTTCACGGCCGGCTACCTTGACCGCCTGCCCGAAGGCGCGCGCCGCATCGGCGGCGCGCTGCTGGGCCATATAGCTGCGGCCGAGAAAGTACCAACCCTCGGCCGACTCTGGATTGTTCTGCACGGCCTGCTCCAGGCGCGTGGTCATCTCCTCGATGCTGCGCGGCTCGGCCGCGAGGGTGCGCGCCTGCTCGACCTGGTCGATAGCGCCCCATTGCTGGTACAGCAGCACCGCCAAAACTGGGATCAGCACCACCGCCAGCAGCGGCACGGCGCGGCCGAGACGACGGCCCTGGCGGGCTTCGCTGCCTTCGGTGTCGGCCAGCAACTCGCGGGCGGCTTCGTCGCGCGCCGTCTGCAGCTGCGTGGCATCCAGCGTGCCGGCCAGGTGCTGCTGCTCCACCTCGCGCAAACGCTCCTGATAGAGGGTGACGTTGAGGGCAGTACGATCTTCCTCGGCCTGTACCTTGCGCCCGCGCAGCAACGGGATAAGCAGAAAACTCACGGCGAGCAGACACAACAGGCCGGCGGACAACCAGAATTCGATCATGGGGCCTTCTTATCCTCAGGCGCCTGCTCGAGCAGTTGCGCCAGACGTTGCTGTTCATCGCTCGACAGGCCAGTAGCGGCCACGCCGCCGCCCTTGCGACGGCGCAGCACGATCACCCCAAGCAGCACGAAGCCGCCGACCAGCAAGGCCGCCGGGCCATACCAGAGCAACAGGGTGCGACCGCTGACCGGCGGTTTGTAGAGCACGAAGTCGCCATAGCGGGCGACCAGGTAATCGATGATCTGCGCGTTGCTCTCGCCGGCCTCGAGCTTGCGGTAGATCTCGGCGCGCAGGTCCATGGCGATCGGCGCGTCGGAATCGGCGATGTTCTGGTTCTGGCATTTCGGGCAACGCAGCTCTTCGGTGAGCTGGCGGTAGCGGGCGCGTTCGGCTTCGCTGGCGAACTCGTAGGTATCGATGGCCGCCTGGGCAACGCCACCCAGCGCCAGCAGCAGAACCAGGCCGCTCAGCAGGCGCATCATTGGTCCGCCTCGTCGACCATCTGCTGGTACAGCGGCGCCAGCTTCTCGCGCCAGATCGCCTCGTCGATCACCCCGACGAACTTGTGGCGGATGATGCCCTTGGCGTCGACGAAGAAGGTTTCCGGCGCGCCGTACACGCCAAGGTCGAGGCCCAGGGTGCCCTTGGGGTCGCTGATATTGAGCTGGTACGGGTCGTGGAATTCGCCCAGCCATTTCTGCGCGGCGGCGTTGTCGTCCTTGTAGTTGACGCCATGGATGGTCACGCCCAGGGCGGCCAACTTGTTGAGCACCGGGTGCTCGACCTTGCAGGCCACGCACCAGGTGGCCCAGACGTTGACCAGCGACGGCTTGCCCAGCAGGTTTTCTTGGGTGATCAACTGATCGCCCTCCACCGCCGGCAATGAGAATGCCGGAAAGGGTTTGTCGATCAGCGCCGACGGCAGCTCGGACGGGTCGAGAAACAACCCGCGATAGAGAAATACCGCCACGCCGAGAAAGATCACCAGCGGTAGCAACAGGATCAGTCGTCTCATGCCTGTGTCTCCTGCAGGCCCAGCGCGTCACGCACGCGGGTCTTGACCTTGATCCGGTAGCGCTTGTCGGCAGCGGCGAGAAAGCCGCCGAAGCCCATCATCAGGGCGCCCAGCCAGATCCAGCGAACGAAGGGTTTGATATGGATGCGCACCGCCCAGGCGCCCTGCCCCAGCGGCTCGCCGAGGGCGACGAAGAGGTCGCGGGTCAGCCCGGCGTCGATACCCGCTTCGGTCATCACCGATTGCTGCACGGTATACAGGCGTTTTTCCGGGTGCAGCACGGCGATCTGCCGCTCGCCGTCGAAGATGCGCACCGTGCCGCGGTCGGAGATGAAGTTCGGCCCTTCATGATGCGCCGCCCCTTCGAACACGAAGCGGTAGCCGCCCAGTTCCACCGCCTCGCCCGGCGCCATGCGCAGGTCGCGCTCGAAGCTGCCAAGGCTGGTGAGGATCACCCCCAACGCGCAGACCGCCAGGCCCAGGTGCGCCAGCTGCATGCCCCAGTAGCTGCGGCCCAGGCTGGTCATGCCCTTGAAAAAGCCTTTGTGGCGGGTCTTGTCCTGAATGTCGCGCAGCCCGGCCAGAACCACCCACGCGGCCAGCAGGCAGACGCCAAGCACCGCCCAATGGAAATCGCCCCACGCCAGGCTGGCCAGCAATGCCAGCATCACGCTGGCGACCAGCACCGGTGCGAGCATACCGAGCAGCCAGCGCAGCGGCGTGTCTTTCCAGCGCACCAGCACACCAACCGCGAGCACGGCCATCAACAGCCCCATCAGCGGCACGAACAGCGCGTTGAAATACGGCGGGCCGACCGACAGCTTGGCGCCGCTCAGGGCATCGAGCACCAGCGGATACAGGGTGCCGAGCAGGATCATCGAAGCCGCCACCACCAGAATCAGGTTGTTGGCCAGCAGCAGGGTTTCCCGCGACCACAGGCCAAAGCCGACCTGGCTGCGCACCACCGGCGCGCGCAGGGCGAACAGGGTCAGCGAGCCGCCGACCACCAGCAGCAGGAAAGCGAGAATGAACACCCCGCGCTCCGGGTCGCTGGCAAAGGCGTGTACCGAGGTCAGCACACCGGAGCGCACCAGGAAGGTACCCAGCAGGCTGAGGGAGAACGCGGCGATAGCCAGCAGCACCGTCCAGCTCTTGAACACGCCGCGCTTCTCGGTAACCGCCAGCGAGTGAATCAGCGCCGTGCCGACCAGCCAGGGCATGAACGAGGCGTTTTCCACCGGGTCCCAGAACCACCAGCCGCCCCAGCCCAGCTCGTAATACGCCCACCAGGAGCCCAGGGCGATGCCGATGCCGAGAAAAGCCCAGGCGATGATGGTCCAGGGCCGCGACCACCGCGCCCAGGCGGCGTCCAGCTTGCCGCCGAGCAGCGCGGCGATGGCGAAGGCGAAGGCCACCGAGAAGCCCACGTAGCCCATGTACAGCATCGGCGGGTGGATGATCAGGCCGAAATCCTGCAACAGCGGGTTGAGGTCGCGACCATCGGCCGGCACGTTGGGCAGCAGGCGGGTGAAGGGGTTGGAGGTGACGATCAGGAACAGCAGGAAGCCGACGCTGATGATGCCCATCACCCCCAGCACGCGGGCGAGCATTTCCTCGGGCAGCTGCCGCGAGAAGATCGCCACGGCAAAGGTCCAGCCGCCGAGAATCAAGGCCCAGAGCAGCAGCGAGCCTTCGTGGGCGCCCCATACCGCGCTGAACTTGTAGTACCAGGGCAGCGCGGTGTTGGAGTTCTGCGCCACGTAGGCCACGGAGAAGTCGTCGACCATGAAGGAGTACGTCAGGCAGGCGAAGGCGAACACCAGAAAGGCGAACTGTCCCCAGGCCGCCGGTTGCGCCAGGCTCATCCACTGGCGATCGCCGCGCCAGGCACCCATCAACGGCAACGTGGACTGCACCAGGGCCAGGCACAGCGCCAGAATCATCGCCAGGTGGCCGAGTTCGGGAATCATCGCGCGGCCTCCCCGGTTTTCTCGTATTGCTTGCTCATGCCACTCTGCTCCAAAGCCTGCTTGACCTCCGGCGGCATGTAGTTCTCGTCGTGCTTGGCCAGCACTTCGTCGGCCTGCAGGATGCCGCCGTCGTCGACCTTGCCCATGGCGACGATGCCCTGCCCCTCGCGAAACAGATCCGGCAGGATGCCATGGAAGCGAATGGTCACCCGCGCTACGTAGTCGGTGACCACGAAGTCGGTCTGCAGCGAATCACTGGAGCGCTTCACCGAGCCTTTTTCCACCATACCGCCGGCGCGAATGCGGGTATCGAGCGGCGCCTCGCCGTTGGCGATCTGGGTGGGGGTGTAGAACAGATTGATGTTCTGCTGCAGGGCGCTGAGGGCCAGCGCCACGGCGATACCGACGCCGGCAACGATGGCCAGCACGATAAACAGGCGCTTCTTGCGAACGGCGTTCAACGTGACTCCTCCCGGCGCATACGGCGCGCCTCATCCTGCAGGTAACGGCGTCTGGCCTGCAGCGGCAACAGCACATTGAGCACCAGCACCACCAGGCAGATGCCGTAGGCCGACCAGACGTAAGCGCCGTGGTTACCCATGGCGAGAAAGTCGGCGAATGACGCGAAACTCATCGTTTGCCCTCCACCAGCCCGCGGATTTCATTTTTCACCCAGCTGCTGCGCGCTTCCCGGCGCAACACTTCGAGGCGCATGCGCATCAGCAGCACCGCGGCGAAGAAGCAGTAGAAGCCCAGCACCATGATCAGCAGCGGCAGCCACATCTGCACCGGCATCGCCGGTTTTTCGATGACGCTGAAGGTGGCCGGCTGGTGCAGGGTGTTCCACCACTGCACCGAGTACTTGATGATCGGGATATTGATCACCCCGACCACCGCCAGCACCGCGCAGGCCTTGGCAGCGCTGTCGCGGTTGCTGATCGCCTGGCCGAGGGCGATGACGCCGAAATACAGGAACAGCAGGATCAGCATCGAGGTCAGGCGCGCATCCCAGATCCAGTAGGTGCCCCAGGTCGGTTTGCCCCAGATGGCGCCGGTGATCAACGCGATGGCGGTCATCCAGGCGCCGACGGGGGCGGCCTGCTGCAGGGCCACGTCGGCCAGTTTCATCTTCCACACCAGGCCGACCACCCCGGCCACGGCCAGCATCACGTAGATCGACTGGGCCAGGAATGCCGCCGGTACGTGGATGTAGATGATCCGGAAGCTGTTGCCCTGCTGGTAGTCCGGCGGCGCGAAGGCCAGGCCCCAGACCGTGCCCACAAGCAGCAACAGCGCAGCGGCGATGGCCAGCCCGGGCAGCCAGCGGCCACTGATTTCGTAGAACCATTTGGGCGAGCCCAGCTTGTGAAACCATGTCCAGTTCATCAGGTTACTCATCTGTCTCCGAGGTCAGCGCCGAAATGGGAGGCTAGCCCCGGTTGCACGGTTCAATCATTCGCTGACGCTGATTTTCAGGCCGGCGGCAATGGCGAAGGGTGTCAGGGTTATCGTCAGCGCGGCGAGGCTGGCCAGCCAGAGCAGATGCCCGGCCACCGGCAAGCCTTGCAGGCTCGCCTGCAGGGCACCGCTGCCGAGAATCAGCACCGGGATGTACAACGGCAGAATCAGCAGCGCCAACAGCAGCCCGCCGCGCTTGAGGCCTACCGTAAGCGCCGCGCCAATGGCACCGAGCAGGCTGAGGATCGGCGTACCCAGCAGCAGGGAAGCCAAAAGCACCGGCAGGCAGCGCCCCGGCAGGCCGAGCATCAATGCCAGCAAGGGCGACAGCAGCACCAGGGCCAGGCCGGAAAACAGCCAGTGGGCCATGACCTTGGCCAGCACCAGCACGGGCAAGGGGTGCGAGGAAAGTAGCCATTGCTCCAGGGAGCCGTCCTCGAAGTCGCTGCGAAACAGGCCATCGAGCGAGAGCAGCACCGCCAGCAGCGCCGCCACCCACACCAGGCCGGGCGAGAGGCTCTGCAGCAGCTGCGTTTGCGGGCCGACGGCCAGCGGAAACAGGGCAATGACGATAGCGAAGAACACCAGTGGATTGGCCAGCTCTGCAGGGCGCCGACACAGCAGCCGCGCCTCGCGCACGACCAGCAGCATAAACAGGCTATTCATGCGCCATGCTGTCCCAGATCAAGATCCCGGTAGCCATCCGGTACGCGGCTCAGGGAATGGTGAGTGGTGAGCACGACCAGGCCGCCGTTGCGGCAATGCCCGGCCAAATGGTCCTCGAGCTGGCTCACCGCCTGTTTGTCCAGCGCAGTGAAGGGCTCGTCGAGAATCCATAACGGCGGGCCGTGCAGATACAGCCTTGCCAGCGCCACGCGACGCTGCTGGCCGGCCGACAGGGTATGACAGGGCACATCCTCGAAACCGCGCAGCCCGACAGCCTCCAGGGCCTGCCAGATCTGCTCGCGGCTGGCCGGGCGATGCAGCGCGCACAGCCAGGCGAGGTTCTCTTCGGCGCTGAGCAGCCCTTTGATCCCCGCGGCGTGGCCGATCCACAGCAGGTCATCGGCGAGCTCGCCACTGCGCCTGGCAAGGGGTTGGCCCTTGAGATGGACGGTGCCGCTGGTCGGTGGCCTGAGGCCGGCGAGCACGCGCAGCAGGCTGGTCTTGCCGCTGCCGTTGGGGCCGGACACCTGCAGCATCTGCCCGGCGTCCAGCCTGATGTCGAGGTTCTCGAACAACAGCCGCCAATCCCGTTCGCAGGACAGCGCGGTGGCTTCGAGAAAGGGACTGCTCACAACGCGGGCACCTGGTTCAAGTCGAGACGATTGTGGCCGCTATACTCTTGCGGACGTTCGGATTGGCCGCGAGTATACATGCCCGCCCTGCTCGCCCGCAGTGTGCATTGGGCCCAGAGTATGAGACTTAATGACCGAGATCAGTGGATCGCGTCCTGTTGCCCCGCCGCCGGCGGCCAACAGACCGGCAGTTAGCGCCGCCGACCTGGCGGTAAAGCTGCTCAAGCCCCTCGACGGCCTGATGGCAGCGGGGGAAAGCGCCAAGGCCGAGGTGGTTGGCGTCAAGGAAGGCGTGCAGAACTTCCAGCTGATGCTGCGCGTGACCCTGGACGGCGGCCGCCAGGCAACCCTGCAGGCCAGCAGCCCGCAGCCGCTCGCCCAGGGCACGGCGCTGGCCGTCACCGCACTCTCCGATACCCGCCTGGCGCTGGCCGTACTGGCCGGCGGCAACAAACCGCTGACCAGCATCGACCTCGAGCAGTTGCCGGTTGGCACCCTGCTGCAAGGCAAGGTGCTTTCGCGCGAGGCAATGCCCGTGCAGGTCGCGCAGACCACCGTCTTCAAGGTGCTGGTCAACCTGCTCAACACCGGGCTGGCCGGCAAGACCCTGAGCCTGGAAACCAGCCTCGACCTGCCGCCGGGCAGCCTGCTCAGCGCGCGGGTGCAGGGTGACCAGTCCCTCGCCTTTCTGCCGCTCAGTGGCCGTCTCGACCAGCTCGCCCTGCTCCAGCAGCTCGGCAACCAGCAAAGCCGCCAAGGCTCGCTGGAAGGCCTGATGGCGGCGCTCAAGGGCATGGGCGGCCAGGGTGGCCTGCCCGATGGTTTGAAGGGCAGCATCGACAAACTGCTGGCCGGCTTGCCGAGTGGCGAGCAGCTGAGCGATGGCAAGAGCCTGATGAAAGCACTGGAAAACAGCGGGCTGTTTCTCGAGAGCAAACTGCTGGCCGGCCAGACCAGCGGCCTGGGCACCGACATGAAGGCCAACCTGCTGCGCCTGGTCAGCCAGTTGCTGCCCTTGCTGCCCGGCGCCGCGCCCCTGGCGGCGGCGACCGCTTCGGCCAATGCCATGACCCAGGCGCTGCCGGCCTTCGCCCGCAACGTGCTGGGCAATATCGGCCAGAGCAGCGGCCGCCAGCAGGCGATGAGCTTCCCCCTGCCCAGCCGCCTGCTGCAATCGATGGATGAAGAGGCTGACCTGGAGGCGTTGCTCAAGCTCGCGGCCGCCGCCATCTCGCGCCTGCAGACCCACCAGTTGTCGAGCCTCTCACAGAGCCAGGTCGGCCCCGAGGGCCAGCTGTTGACCACCTGGCAGATGGAGCTACCGATGCGCAATCAGCACGAACTGGTGCCGCTGCAGGTGAAGATCCAGCACGAGGAGCCGGCGCCGTCCGGCAAGCAGGATCCCAAGGAAGCGCTGTGGCGTATCGACCTGGCATTCGACCTGGATCCCCTGGGGCCGCTGCAGGTGCAGGCGCAGCTGGCCCATGGCAGCCTGTCCAGCCAACTGTGGGCCGAGCGTGCCAGCACCGCCGGGCTGATCGACCGCGAACTGGGCAACTTGCGCGAACGCCTGGTCGCCGCCGGCCTGACGGTGAGTGATCTGGTGTGCAGCCAGGGCACGCCGCCACAAGGCCCGAAAACCTCCCTGGAGCAACGCTGGGTCGATGAAACCGCATGAGTAAGACCACCCGCCAGGCCATCGCCCTCACCTACGACGGCCAGAATGCCCCCAACCTCAGCGCCAAGGGCGACGATGAGCTGGCCGAGGCGATACTGGCCATCGCCCGCGCTCACGACGTGCCGATCTACGAAAACGCCGAACTGGTGCGCCTGCTCGCGCGCCTGGAACTCGGCGAGGCGATTCCCGAGCAGCTGTACCGCTGCATCGCGGAGATCATCGCCTTCGCCTGGTACCTGAAAGGCAAGTTCCCGGCCGGCTTCGATCCCCGCGGCAAGCCCAAGGAGGGGCCGCTGATGCTCGAAGGGCCTGCTGGTAACAACCCTAAGCGCTAGATCACCAGCCGACCGCTGCCCGGGTACCGCTTCGCTCAACGCCGAGCTACGGGTACGCAACGTGTATGCAGGGAACTGCACTGGTCATTTGCAGATCTGGACGTAGCCTGGGTGGAGCGAAGCGATACCCGGGAGCGAGATTCGCCGGGAAAAAACGATGCTCAGGAGCGGCGCGCCTGATGCAGCTTGGCGACCAGTTCCGCTTCGGCCTTGCTGAGGCCGCAGGATTGGGTGAGGTCGTCGGCGCTGGCGCCCATGCCGACCAGCCTCGCAGCCTGCGTGAACGACAGGCTGGTGGGATCGCGCTGCTCGATCTGGGTCAGCTTGTCCGGCAACGGCGCCACGGTACGGCGCAGCTCGTGCAGTTCTTCGCCCATGCGGATGCTACCGGTCAGGTAGGTGTCCAGGCGCTTGCCCAGCTCGCGGATGCGCTGGTCACGCTGGGCATCGCGTTCGGCCTGTAATTGGCTGGCCAGGCGCAGACGCCCTGCGAGCCACACGCAGGTGCCTACCAGCCCGGCACAGACCAGCGCCAGAACGATCAGAGCAGCCTCGAGCACGTCAGATGCTCTCCAGCTCCGACCACTCCTCCTCGCTCATCATCTTGTCCAGCTCGACCAGAATCAGCAGCTCGCCGTTCTTGTTGCAGACGCCCTGGATGAACTTGGCCGACTCGTCGTTACCGACGTTCGGTGCGGTTTCCACTTCGGACTGACGCAGGTAAACCACTTCGGCCACGCTGTCGACCAGGATGCCCACCACCTGCTTGTCCGCTTCGATGATGACGATCCGGGTGTTGTCGGTCACGTCGGACGAATCGAGGCCGAAACGCTGGCGCGTGTCGATCACGGTGACCACGTTGCCGCGCAGGTTGATGATCCCCAGCACGTAGCTCGGCGCGCCCGGTACCGGGGCGATCTCGGTGTAACGCAGCACTTCCTGCACCTGCATCACGTTGATGCCGTAGGTCTCGTTATCCAGACGGAACGTGACCCACTGCAGGATCGGATCTTCAGCGCCTTGTGCAGAGCTTTTCTTCATGGCCTAGCCTCGTCATTGACCGCGCGTTGCGGTGCGCGGGAGTCCCGCTATTCAGGTGATCGCACGCTGTCGCGTACGAACGTTATCAGTGTATCTGTCCGTTGCGCATGCGCTTGGCGGCACCGCTGGCGATCAGCTCGGCCAACGCGGCGACATCCAGCAGCGCGCACATGTGTTCGATCACGGTACCGGCCAGCCAGGGTCGTTGCGAGCGCTGACTGCGCCATTTGATCTCGTCCGGATTGAGGCGAATCGAGCGGCTGACCTGATGAACGGCCAACCCCCACTCGTAGCCCTGCACGGAAATCACGTACTGCAGCCCCTGCTTGAAATCATCCCGGTAACGATCCGGCATGACCCAGCGTGCGGTGTCGAGCACCTTCAGGTTGCCGGACTGTGATGGCAGTATGCCCAAAAACCAGTCCGGTTGGCCAAACAAAGGTGTCAGTTCCTGGCCGGCCAGCGGATAGATCGAGCCCAGGCAGACCAACGGCACGGCAAGGGTCAGGCCCGCGACATCGAACAACAGGCATTCGAAGGGCTCTTCCGCCCACGCGGGGCGCCCATCGGGCTGGGTCAGGAAAATCTGTGGCGCCGGGCGATGCACCTCGGCGAGCGGCTCGACAACCGGCGGCATGGGAATCGGCTCGACGACGAGCGGTGCAACGACTTCGGCCAGCGGCTCGCTCGGCACTTCGGCGGCGGCGGGCTGAACCAGGCTCAACGCAGGTGCTTCGGCGCGCGGCGTCAGCTGCGCATCACGCACCTGCTCTTCGAGCACCGCGGCCTCGAAGTCATCCAGGGTGCTTTCCTCGAGCGTCTGCTCGAGTTCGATGGCGGCGTCCTGCAGCAGCCCATCGAGATAGGACTGCAGCGCCAGTTGGGGCCGATTTGCGGTGGCAGTGGAGCGACTCATGAAGGCAACCTGCAGAAGAGTTCTGTATGAGCTATCGGCCGCTGGGGCGGCAGACTTGAGCCGGTTCGTGCAGAATATTCAGCCGCCATGATCAGGCCACCTGGGAGGCGGGCTGCTGCGCCAGCAAATGCTTGAGCAGCGCCCGGTAGGCGATGGTGCCACGGCTGTTGCCATCGAACTGCGAAGGCGTCAGCCCTGCCCGGCTGGCGTCACGCAGGCGGGTATCGACCGGAATGTAGGCCTGCCAGAGCTGCTCGGGGTAGCTTTGCTTGAGCAGGCGCAGGGTCGACAGCGAAGCCTGGGTGCGGCGGTCGAACAGCGTCGGCACGATGGTGTAAGGCAGCGCCTGCTTGCGTGAGCGATTGATCATGGTCAGGGTGTTGACCATGCGCTCCAGGCCCTTGACCGCCAGGAACTCGGTCTGCACCGGAATCACCAGTTGCTGGCTGGCCGCCAGGGCATTGACCATCAACACGCCGAGCAAGGGCGGGCTGTCGATCACCGCATAATCGAAGTCCTGCCACAGCTGCGCCAGGCTCTTGGCGATCACCAGGCCCAGGCCGCTCTGCCCCGGCGACTGACGCTCCAGGGTGGCCAGGGCGGTGCTCGACGGCAATAAAGAAATCTGTTCGTGGCTGGTGGGCAGCAGCAACTGCTTCGGCAGGCCCTGGGGCACGTTGCCCTGGTGCTGGAACAGGTCGAAATTGCTGTTCTCCAGGGTGTCCGGGTCGTGACCGAAGTAGCTGGTCATCGAGCCATGGGGGTCGAGGTCGACCACCACCACGCGCTTGCCGGCATCGGCCAACAGGCCTGCCAGGGCAATACTGGAAGTGGTCTTGCCCACGCCGCCTTTCTGATTCGATACAGCCCACACTCTCATAATCTTCATCCTCCCGGGGAAAGGCTAGGCCTGGCCGAGACTAGTTGTCCATTTCAGGGACTGGCGACGGGGAATTGACGGCGTCGTTGGCGGACGCCGGTGCTGCAAGCTCTTTAGCAGGTTGCGTGCCAGCGCGTTGCAGCGCTGCATCAGGCTGCGCATTGGCGCTTCCCACACCACTCACACTACGCCGTACATCGAGATTGCGCGAGACCACCAGCACCACCCGGCGATTGCGCGCCCTGCCCTCCGCCGTGGCGTTGTCGGCCACCGGCTGGAACTCGCCGTAGCCCACGGCGGCCAGGCGCGACGGATCGACGCCATCCATGGCCAGCATACGCACGATGCTTGCCGCCCGCGCCGCAGACAGCTCCCAGTTGGTGGGGAACTGCGCGGTCTTGATCGGCTGGTTGTCGGTGAACCCTTCGACGTGCACCGGGTTGCCATAAGGTGCCAGGATCTTGGCGATCTTCTCGATGATCGCGAAGGCCTCGTCGTTCGGCAGTGCATCGCCACTGGGAAACAGCAGCCCGGAGCTCAACTCGATCTCGATCCACAGTTCGTTGCCGCGCACCTTGAGCTGATCGCTCTGCAGCAGGCCGCCAAAGGCATCGCGAATGCTGTCGGCGATGGTCTGCAGGGTGGACGCGGCGATCTGCTGCGGCGCCGCCTCGTCAACCATCGAACGATCCGGCTCGGTGGTACGCGGGCGCTCGTCGCCAACCGGAATGGGCTTGATCGAACGGTCAGGCTGGTTGAAAACACCGGTCAGGCTGTCCGAAAGGATCTTGTACTTGCCTTCGTTGATCGAAGAAATCGAATACATGACCACGAAGAACGCGAACAGCAGGGTGATGAAATCCGCGTAGGAAACCAGCCAGCGCTCGTGGTTCTCGTGTTCTTCGTGGTGGCGTCGGCGGGCCATGATCAGCTCATGAAGCCTTGCAGCTTCAGCTCGATGGACCGCGGGTTCTCGCCCTCACCAATGGACAGGATGCCTTCCAGAAGCATCTCCCGGTACGCCGACTGGCGCAGGGCTACTGATTTCAGCTTGTTGCCGATCGGCAGCAGCAGCAGGTTGGCGATGGCCACGCCGTAGATGGTAGCGACGAACGCCACGGCAATGCCGCTACCCAGCAGGCTGGGGTCGGCGAGGTTGCCCATCACGTGGATCAGCCCCATGACCGCGCCGATGATGCCGATGGTCGGTGCGTAGCCGCCCATGCATTCGAAGAACTTGGCGGCCTGGATATCACGGCTTTCCTGGGTGTAGAGATCCACCTCGAGAATGCTGCGAATGGCTTCCGGCTCGGTGCCGTCGACCAGCAGCTGCAACCCCTTGCGGGCGTAGGCATCGGGCTCGCCATCGGCGACCGCCTCCAAACCCAGCAGGCCTTCCTTGCGCGCGGTCATGCTCCAGTTGACCACCCGGTCGATACCGCCTGGCAGGTCGATCTGCGGCGGCACGAAGATCCAGCGCAGGATGCTCACGGCGCGCTTGAACACCGCCACGGGGGTCTGCAGCAAGGCCGCGCCCAGGGTTCCGCCGATCACGATCAGCGCCGCCGGGCCGTTGAGCAGTGCCGAGACATGACCGCCTTCCAGGTAGTTGCCGCCAAGAATCGCGACGAACGCCAGAATGACGCCGATCAGACTCAGCACATCCATCAGAGGCAGGCCTCGACCAGATGGCGACCGATATCATCGAGGGGATAGACGGCGTCGGCCAGGTTGGCCTTGACGATGGCCATGGGCATGCCGTAGATCACGCAGCTGGCTTCATCCTGGGCCCAGATCTGACTGCCGCCCTGCTTGAGCAGGCGCGCACCCTCACGGCCGTCTGCGCCCATGCCGGTCAATACCACGGCCAGCACCTTGTCGTTGTACGACTTGGCCGCCGAACCGAAGGTGATGTCCACGCAGGGCTTGTAGTTCAGGCGCTCGTCACCGGGCAGGATGCGGATCGTACCGCGGCCGTCGATCATCATCTGCTTGCCGCCCGGCGCCAGGATGGCCAGGCCGGGGCGCAGGATGTCGCCGTCCTCGGCTTCCTTGACGTTGATCTTGCACAGCTTGTCCAGACGCTCGGCAAAGGCCTTGGTGAAGGCTGCCGGCATGTGCTGGATCAGCACGATGGGCGTCGGGAAATTGGCTGGCAACTGGGTCAGTACGCGCTGCAGGGCAACCGGGCCGCCCGTCGAGGTGCCGATCGCCACCAGCTTGTAGGCCTTGCGCTTGGGCGCCGCACTGGCCGAGGCGGTGGGCCGCTCGACCGGCGGTTGGCTGACGCTTGGCTGCGGGCGTGCGGCCGCCGTGGTGGTGCTCGGGGCGCTGGCAGGTCGGCTCGTGCTACCGCCGGCAGGCGGCGTCACGGACGCCGTGCCGAACCCCCGGCGGTTGCTGCGCGAGATGCTGTGGACCTTCTCGCACAGCAGCTGCTTGACCTTCTCGGGATTGCGCGAGATGTCTTCGAAGTTCTTCGGCAGAAAGTCCACCGCACCGGCGTCCAGCGCATCCAGGGTGACCCGGGCGCCTTCGTGGGTGAGCGAGGAGAACATCAGCACCGGTGTCGGGCAGCGCTGCATGATGTTGCGCACGGAGGTGATGCCATCCATGAGCGGCATCTCGTAATCCATGGTGATCACGTCTGGCTTGAGCGCCAGCGCCTGATCGATGGCTTCGCGCCCGTTGGTGGCCGTACCGACCACGGTGATGTTGGGGTCCGAGGAGAGAATCTCCGAAACTCTGCGCCGGAAAAAACCGGAGTCGTCGACTACCAGTACCTTGACAACCATAAACACTCCTAAGCGGCACGGCCGTCGCCGTGCCGTGGACAATCAGAGACGCCGTGCGTAGCGCTTGAGCATGCTGGGCACATCGAGGATCAGCGCGATGCGGCCATCACCGGTGATGGTCGCGCCGGACATGCCGGGCGTACCCTGCAGCATCTTGCCCAGTGGCTTGATCACCACCTCTTCCTGGCCGACCAGCTGGTCGACCACGAAGCCGATACGCTGGTTGCCGACAGTGAGAATCACCACATGCCCCTCGCCTTGCTCTTCATGGGCAGCTTTGCTGACCAGCCAGCGCTTGAGGTAGAACAGCGGTAGCGCCTTGTCGCGCACGATCACCACTTCCTGGCCATCGACCACGTTGGTGCGCGACAGGTCGAGGTGGAAGATCTCGTTGACGTTGACCAGCGGGAAGGCGAACGCCTGGTTGCCCAGCATCACCATCAGCGTCGGCATGATCGCCAGGGTCAGCGGCACCTTGATGACGATCTTCGAGCCCTGGCCTTTCTGCGAGAACACGTTGACCGTGCCGTTGAGCTGGGAAATCTTGGTCTTCACCACGTCCATGCCCACGCCGCGGCCGGACACGTCGGAGATCTCGGTCTTGGTCGAGAAGCCCGGGGCGAAGATCAGGTTGTAGCATTCCAGGTCGGTCAGGCGATCGGCGGCGTCCTTGTCCAGCAGGCCCTTTTCCACGGCCTTGCTGCGCAATACGTCGGCGTCCATGCCCTTGCCGTCATCGGTGATCATCAGCAGGATGTGGTCGCCTTCCTGCTCGGCGGACAGCACCACGCGCCCGGTCCGCGACTTGCCGGCGGCCTCGCGCTCATCGGGGCTTTCCACGCCGTGGTCGACAGCGTTGCGCACCAAGTGCACCAGCGGATCGGCCAGGGCCTCGACCAGGTTCTTGTCCAGGTCGGTTTCTTCACCGACCAGTTCGAGGTTGATCTCTTTCTTGAGCTGGCGGGCCAGGTCACGAACCAGGCGCGGGAAGCGCCCGAAGACCTTCTTGATCGGCTGCATGCGGGTCTTCATGACCGAGGTCTGCAGATCCGCCGTGACCACGTCGAGGTTCGACACCGCCTTGGACATGGCCTCGTCGCCGCTGTTGAGCCCCAGGCGCACCAGGCGGTTACGCACCAGCACCAGCTCGCCGACCATGTTCATGATCTCGTCCAGGCGAGCGGTGTCGACGCGAACCGTGGTTTCCGCCTCGCTGGCCGGCGCAGCAGCCGCTGCCGGTGCAGGGGCCGGCTTGCTGGCCTCTGCCTTGACGGGAGCGGCAGCCGCCTTGCTTGGCTCGGGCTTGGCTGCAGGTGCCGCTTTGGCCGGCTCGGCCTTGGCAGCGGGCGCCGCAGGCTTGGCAACGGCAGCCGGCTCGGCTGCAGGTGCTACGGCAGGCGCAACGAACTGGCCTTTGCCATGCAGCTGATCGAGCAGCGCTTCGAATTCGTCATCGGTAATATCGTCGCCCGCTTTTGCCGCAGGCGCGGGTTCCGCCGCTGCCGCCGGGACGGGCGCTACGGCAGGCGCGACGAACTGGCCCTTGCCGTGCAGTTGATCGAGCAGCGCTTCGAATTCGTCGTCGGTAATCTCATCGCCCTGGGCTGCTGGCGCCGCCACCGGCTCTTGAGCCGGCGCTGGCGCTGCAGCAGCGGCCGGCGCAGCGAACTGGCCCTTGCCGTGCAACTGGTCGAGCAGCGACTCGAACTCGTCATCGGTGATCTCGTCAGTCGAGGCACTGGCCGGCGCCGGAGCTTCATCGCCCAGGGCGTCGAGCAATTGCTCGAATTCGCTGTCAGAGATATCTGCTGAAGGCTCGGCCGCTGTCGCCAGCGGCTCTGCAGCCGCGGGTTCCGGCTCAGCCACCGCGGCAGGCACAGCGCCACCCGGCTCGGCCAGGCGCGCGAGTGCTGCCAGCAGCGCTGGCGAGGCAGGCGTCAGTTCCACGCGCTCACGCACTTCGGTGAACATGCCGTTGACCGCGTCCAGTGCTTCGAGCACCACGTCCATCAGTTCGGCGTCAACACGACGCTCACCCTTGCGCAGGATGTCGAACACGTTCTCGGCAATATGGCAGCACTCCACCAGCTCATTGAGCTGCAGGAAGCCGGCACCGCCTTTTACCGTGTGAAACCCTCGGAAAATCGCATTGAGCAGGTTCATATCGTCCGGGCGGCTTTCCAGCTCCACCAACTGCTCGGACAATTGCTCGAGAATTTCGCCGGCCTCTACCAGGAAATCCTGGAGGATTTCTTCATCGGCGCCGAAGCTCATATGACGTGCTCCTAAAAACCCAGACTGGACAGCAAATCGTCGACGTCGTCTTGGTTCGAGGCGACATCATCACGCTTATCGGCATGAATCTGCGGACCTTCACCGCGGGACGGATTTTTTTCTTTGTTCTGCTCGGCACGCAGCTCTTCGTGGTCGTGATCGATACCCGCGAAGCGATCGACCTGGCTGGCCATCAGCACCAGCTTGAGGAGATTGCTCTCGACTTCGGTCACCAACTGCGTGACGCGCTTGATCACCTGACCGGTCAGGTCCTGGTAATCCTGCGCCAGCAGAATGTCGTTGAGATGCCCCGACAGCTTGCCGGTGTCGCGCTGGCTGCGCGCCAGGAACAGCTCGATGCGCTTGGCGAGCTCACGGAAGGCTTCGGCGCTCATTTCGCGACGCATGAAGCGGCCCCAGTCCTCGGCGAGCAAATCGGCTTCGCTGCTCAGGTCATTGACCAGCGGCGCGCTCTGCTCGACCAGGTCCATGGTGCGGTTGGCCGCACGCTCGGTCATGGTCACCACGTAGTTCAGGCGCTCGGTCGCATCGGCGATCTGCGAGACTTCCTTGGCATGTGGAACCCGAGGGTCGAGCTGAAAATTGACGATGGCATTGTGCAGCTCACGGGTGAGCTTGCCGACTTCGAGGTAAAGCCCCCGGTCGCGCGCCTTGTTCAATTCGTTGATCAGCTGTACGGCTTCGCCAAAGTTGCCTTGTTCGAGACTGTCGACCAGTTGGCGGGCATTGCTTTTCAGGGTCGACTCGAGGTCAACCTCGTTAGAATCTTGGTGTTCCATAACAACCTCGCGGCAGACATCAGCCGTTGACTCGCTCGAAGATTTTTTCGATCTTTTCCTTGAGCACCTGAGCAGTGAACGGCTTGACTACATAGCCATTCACACCGGCTTGCGCGGCCTCGATGATCTGATCGCGTTTGGCTTCCGCCGTGACCATCAGCACCGGCAGGTGCTTGAGTCGGTCGTCGGCGCGCACGGCGCGCAACAGGTCGATGCCCGTCATGCCCGGCATGTTCCAGTCGGTCACCAGAAAATCGAAGCTGCCGCTCTGCAGCATCGGCAACGCCGTGACGCCGTCGTCAGCCTCTGCCGTGTTGGTGAACCCCAGATCACGCAAGAGGTTCTTGATGATCCGTCGCATCGTCGAGAAATCATCGACGATGAGGATTTTCATGTTCTTGTCCAAGTCGACCTCCGTACAGTCCCAAAACGCCTGCAACACCGTGCAGCGCTTATTAATCGTGAAACCGGCCTGGCTGAACGCCGCAAACCATTGCGCTCGGCTTTGCTGCGTTCACTGTGTGTCCAGCGCCCTGCTAATTCTGCGACCCATTCACGGCCCGGCTCGACCACCTCCGGCCCGTGAACAGATTTCCTATGCGCGCCACTCCCCCAACCGCGCCCGTAAGCGCGCGGCACATTGGCTGTGCAGTTGGCTGACCCGCGACTCACTGACCCCCAGTACCTCGCCGATTTCCTTGAGATTCAATTCCTCGTCGTAATACAGCGACAACACCAGCCGCTCACGCTCCGGCAGATTACTGATGGCATCGGCCAGCGCGGCCTGGAAACGATCATCTTCCAGTTCATGCGACGGCCCGTGATGCAGGGAACTCGTGTCTTCCTGCAGGCCGCCATTTTCGCCTTCCTGCAAGAGGTCGTCGAAACTGAACAGGCGGCTGCCCAAAGTGTCGCCAAGAATGCCGTAGTAATCTTCGAGACTCAATTGGAGTTCGGCAGCAACCTCGTGATCTTTAGCGTCACGACCGGTTCTGGCCTCAATTTTTCGTATCGCATCGCTGACCATGCGGCTGTTGCGGTGCACCGAACGTGGCGCCCAGTCCCCCTTGCGCACCTCGTCGAGCATGGCACCGCGAATACGAATGCCGGCAAAGGTCTCGAAACTGGCGCCCTTGCCGGCGTCGTATTTACGTGAAGCCTCGAGCAAACCGATCATCCCGGCCTGGATCAGGTCATCGACCTGCACGTTGGCCGGCAGGCGGGCCAACAGGTGGTAGGCGATACGTTTTACCAGCGGCGCGTGGCGCTCGATCAACTGATGCTGTGAATCTCGTGCTGTTGCCTTGCTGTACATTCGGAGTCCAGAGGCTGTCGTCATACAGCCGTGTCTGCAGTCGGTTGTTGCACCAGGCGCTCCACGAAAAACTCCAGATGACCACGCGGGTTGGCCGGCAGCGGCCATGCATCGACCTTCTGGGCAATCGCCTTGAACGCCAGCGCGCACTTCGAACGAGGGAACGCCTCATACACCGCACGCTGTTTCTGTACGGCCTTGCGAACCGATTCGTCGTAGGGCACCGCGCCGACATATTGCAGCGCAACATCCAGAAAACGATCGGTCACCTTGGTCAGCTTAGCAAACAGATTGCGACCTTCCTGGGGGCTGTGCGCCATATTGGCGAGTACCCGGAAACGATTCATGCCGTGGTCGCGGTTGAGCAGCTTGATCAGCGCGTAGGCATCGGTGATGGAGGTCGGTTCGTCGCACACCACCACCAGCACTTCCTGGGCGGCGCGCACGAAGCTGACCACCGAGTCGCCGATGCCGGCAGCGGTATCGACGATCAGTACATCGAGGTTCTCGCTGATGTCGCTGAAGGCCTGGATCAGGCCGGCATGCTGCATGGGTGTGAGCTGCACCATGCTCTGGGTGCCCGAGGCGGCGGGCACGATACGAATGCCGCCGGGCCCCTGCAATACCACGTCGCGCAGGTCGCACTCGCCGTCGATGACGTCGGCCAGGGTGCGTTTGGCGGTCAACCCGAGCAGCACGTCGACGTTGGCCAGGCCCAGGTCGGCATCCATGAGCATGACGCGCCGACCGAGATCGGCGAGTGCCAGTGACAAATTCACCGACACATTGGTCTTGCCAACGCCGCCCTTGCCGCCAGTCACCGCGATCACCTGTACGGGATGCATACCCATGTTATCTACACACCTTATCTAACTTCACTGTGGGCCCTGGGGCCATTGTGCGCTGTCGCGGCGAGCACGACCAGCGCTTCGCCACGCTCAACCCGTTCAACCGGCCTGCCTGGCCGGGTTCTGATACAGCCCGGCGAACATGTCGGCCATCGTATCCTCGCTCGGTTCATCCGGCGCCTGCAGGCCAACGGCGCGACTGACCAGCTGGTGGCTGCGCGGCACATGCACGTCATCCGGGATGCGCGGGCCATCTGCCAGGTAGGCTACCGGCAGACGGTGGCCAATAGCCAGCCCGAGTACCTCGCCCATGCTGGCGGCTTCGTCCAGTTTACTCAGAATGCAGCCGGCCAGCCCACAACGCTTGTAGCTGTGATACGCCGCCTTGAGCACCTGAGCCTGGCTGGTAGCGGCCAGCACCAGGTAATTGCGTGCATTGACGCCGCGACTGGCCAGCGCCTCGAGCTGCATGCGCAGCGCCGGATCGTTGGCAGGCAGGCCGGCCGTGTCGATCAGCACCACGCGCTTGCGGGCCAAAGGCGCCAAGGCCTGGGTCAGCGACTGACCAGGGTCGACCTGGGTCACCGAGACGCCAAGAATCCGCCCCAGGGTCTTGAGCTGTTCCTGGGCACCGATGCGGTAGCTGTCCATGCTCACCAGGGCGATGCTGGCAGCGCCGTACTTGAGTACGTAGCGAGCGGCCAGCTTGGCCAGGGTGGTGGTCTTGCCCATGCCTGCCGGGCCAACCAGGGCGATCACACCGCCCTCTTCCATCGGCTCCTGCTTGGGCGTCTGGATCGCATGAGCGAGGTGCGCCAGCACCATGCGCCAGGCCTGCCGCTGATCGGCGATCGACGCCACGCGATCGAGCAGCGTGCGTGCCAGCTCGGCGGGCAGCCCCATGCGCTGCAGACGGCGCCACAAGGTGGCCTGCTGCGGGCGGCGGGCCTGCATCTGCCCCCAGGCCATGGAGCCCATCTGCATTTCGATCAGCTCCCGCAGGCCATGCAGTTCGGAGCGCATGGAATCCAGCGCCGACTGCTCGACCGACGCCGCCGCCGGCTTCTGCTGCTGGCGCTGCAGCACGGCATCCAGGCTGTCGGCCGCCGGCGTGGCAGGCGCCGCGCCAAACAGCTGACGGTCCTTGCCGGCATCGGCCTGGCTGCGGGTGGTCAACTCGGCATGGGCCGAAGCAATCTTCGACTGGGTCTTGCGCAGCTCGGCTTCCAGTGCCGGGTTGGCCTGCCGCGCCGGAACCGGCGGGGCCTGGTAATCGAGCGCAGCCGTCAATTCCACACCACCGGCCACGCGGCGGTTGGCGATGATGGTCGCATCGGCGCCCAGTTCATCACGAACCAGCTTCATGGCTTGGCGCATATCGGCAGCGAAAAAGCGTTTGACCTGCATGGCCCGTACCCTCGATTAGTTCTGCCCCACCGTCGCAACGATGGTGACCTGCTTGTTGTCCGGAATTTCCTGGTACGCCAGGACATGCATGCTCGGGACGGCCAACCGGGCGAAACGCGAGAGCATTCCCCGAACCGGCCCGGCTGCCAGCAGAATCACCGGCTTGCCAAGCATCTCCTGACGCTGCGCTGCTTCCACCAGGGAACGCTGCAGCTTCTCGGCCATGCCAGGTTCGAGGAGGATGCCATCCTCGGAGCCCTGACCGGCCTTCTGAAGACTGTTTAGCAATATCTGTTCCAACCTTGGCTCGAGGGTGATCACAGGCAGCTCCGGCTCTAGTCCCACGATGTTTTGCACGATGGCGCGGGACAACGCGACACGAACTGCCGCGACCATGGCGGCGGGATCTTGACTCCTCGGCGCAACGTTGGCGATGGCCTCGGCGATGGTGCGGATATCGCGTACCGGCACCTGCTCCTGCAGCAATGCCTGCAACACCTTGAGCAGGGTCGACAGGGAAATCAGCCCCGGCACCAGCTCCTCGGCCAGCTTTGGCGAGCTTTTCGCCAGCAATTGCATCAGTTGCTGGACTTCTTCGTGGCCCAGCAGCTCATGGGCGTGCTTGTGCAGAATCTGGTTGAGGTGGGTGGCCACCACGGTGCTGGCGTCGACCACGGTGTAACCGAGCGATTGCGCCTGGTCGCGCTGGCTCGGGTCGATCCACACCGCCTCCAGGCCAAACGCCGGATCTCTGGCGGCCACCCCATTGAGGGTGCCGAACACCTGGCCGGGGTTGATCGCCAGTTCGCGATCCGGGTACACCTCGGCTTCGGCGACACTGACGCCCATCAGGGTCAGGCGGTAGGCGTTGGGCTGCAGATCGAGGTTGTCGCGGATATGCACCGAGGGCATCAGGAAGCCCATCTCCTGGGACAGCTTCTTGCGCACGCCCTTGATGCGCGCCAGCAGCTGCCCACCCTGGTTGCGATCGACCAGGGGAATCAGCCGATAACCCACTTCCAGGCCGACCATGTCCACCGGCACCACGTCATCCCAGCCCAGCTCCTTGACCTCCTGGGCGCGCTGGGCCGGCAGCAGTTCCTGCTGGCGCTGCACTTCGATGACTTCGGCTTCCTTGGTCTTGCGCTGCTTGTTGGCGATCCAGTAGGCCGCGCCAGCCGCCACCAGGCCGAGGCTGATGAACGACATGTGCGGCATGCCCGGCACCAGGCCCATGGCGATCATGATCGCCGCCGATACGGCCAGCGCGCGCGGCGAGGCGAACATCTGCCGGTTGACCTGGGCGCCCATGTCCTCGGAGCTGGACACGCGGGTCACCATGATCGCCGCGGCGGTCGACAGCAGCAGCGACGGGATCTGCGCCACCAGGCCGTCACCGATGGTCAGCAGGGTGTAGATACGCCCGGCGTCGCCGAAACTCAGGCCGTGCTGCAGCATGCCGATGGCAATACCGCCGATCAGGTTGATGAACAGGATCAGCAGGCCGGCGACGGCGTCGCCGCGCACGAACTTGCTGGCACCGTCCATGGAGCCGTAGAAATCGGCCTCCTGGGCCACTTCGCTGCGACGTTTCTTGGCTTCGACCTGGTCGATGAGGCCGGCGTTGAGGTCGGCATCGATGGCCATCTGCTTGCCGGGCATGGCGTCCAGGGTGAAACGCGCACTCACCTCGGAAATACGCCCGGCGCCCTTGGTAACCACCACGAAGTTGATGATCATGAGGATCGCGAACACCACGATACCGACCACGTAGTTGCCGCCGATCACCACCTCGCCGAAGGCCTGGATCACCTTGCCCGCAGCGTCGTGGCCGTCCTGCCCGTTGAGCAGCACCACCCGGGTGGAGGCGACGTTGAGCGCCAGGCGCAACAGCGTCGCAGCCAGCAGGATGGTCGGGAACACGGCGAAATCCAGCGGCCGCAGCGCATAGATCGCCACCAGCAAGACGACGATGGACAGGGCGATGCTGAAGGTGAACAGCACGTCGAGCAGAAACGGCGGAATCGGCAGCATGACCATGGCGAGCATGACCAGCAGCAACAGCGGAATACCGAGATTGCCGTTACGCAGCCCGGAAAGGTTGCTGCGAACATCGCCAATCATTTGAGCGCGATCTAGTGCCACGTGGGTACCCCGGCTGATTCAATCTTTTGACGTTCAGGACGTCGCTGCAACCGGTATTGCAAGAACCTCTCCAACTCTTTGAAAGCCGCGAAACAGGCGGCTCCTGCCGGCAATCGCGTGCCCTGCTCCGGCAGCCACGGGACGAAAACACGAACCCCGCCGGCAAAGGCCAGTCACACCTCTTGAGCAATGGCTTTACCCAAAGACGTTCCGACCAAGGAGAGCACCATGAAACGTTGGATGATGGCCGCACTGGCCAGTTGCTGCGCGGCCAGCCTGCATGCCGCCGACAAGACCGTCGAACTGAATGCCGTGGACGCCAATGGCGTCGGCAGCTCGGTCGGCAAGGTGGTGATCAGCCAGAGCCCTTACGGCGTGGTGTTCACCCCCGAGCTGCATGACCTGGAACCCGGGGTGCACGGCTTCCACGTTCACAGCAAACCCAGCTGCGATCCGGCGCCCAAGGATGGCCAGCCATCCGCCGCCGAAGCCGCCGGCGGCCACTGGGATCCGAAAAACACCGGCAAGCACGGCCTACCCTGGGGTGAGGGCCACCTGGGCGACCTCCCCGCCCTGCTGGTCACCGCTGACGGCAAGGCCAACCAACCGGTACTGGCGCCGCGGATCAAGAGCGTGGACGAGCTCAAGGACCTGTCGCTGATGGTTCACGCCGGTGGCGACAACCATGCCGATCATCCCAAGCCCCTGGGCGGCGGTGGCGCCCGCGTTGCCTGTGGCGTGATCAACTAAGCCAACCGGCTGCAGCCTGCACCGGGCAGGCTGCAGCGGCCTACGGGTCGCGACGCAGGTCCGGCGGGATGGGCAAATCCTTCAGCGGCGCCGGGCGCTTGCCCTTGCCGGCCTGGAACTGGCGAATCTGATAGACGTAGGCCAGTACCTGGGCGACCGCGAGATACAAACCGGCCGGGATTTCCTGGTCGAGCTCGGTGGTGTGGTAGATCGAGCGTGCCAATGCCGGCGACTCCAGCAGCAGCACGTTGTGCTCGGTGGCGATCTCGCGAATCTTCAGCGCGGTGAAGTCGCTGCCCTTGGCCAGCAGCATCGGCGCCTGCCCTGCCTCGGGGTCGTATTTCAAGGCAACGGCAAAGTGCGTGGGGTTGGTGATCACCACGTCGGCCTGGGGCACCGCCTGCATCATGCGCCGCTGGGTCATCTCGTGCTGCAGTTGGCGAATGCGCTGCTTGACCTCCGGCTTGCCCTCGCTGTCCTTGTATTCGTCCCTGACCTCCTGCTTGGTCATCATCAGCTTCTGCTTGTTGTCCCAGAGCTGGAACGGCACGTCCACGGCAGCGATGAAAATCAGCCCGAAGGACATCCACAGCGCACTCCAGCCGACCACTTGCGCCGAATGCATGATCGCCGACTCGATCGGCTCGTTGGCGATCGCCAGCAGGTCGTCGCGGTCCATCGACAGCACCACCAGGGCCACCAGCAGAATGACGATGAACTTCGCCAGTGCCTTGAGCAGCTCGATCAGCGCCTTCATCGAGAACATCCGCTTGAGCCCGGCCAGGGGGTTCATGCGGCTGAATTTGGGCGCCATGGCCTTGGCCGAAAACAGCCAGCCGCCCAGCGCGATGGGGCCGACGATGGACATCACCAACAGCACGACCAACAGCGGCATCAGCGCCTCCAGCGCCACCTGCCCGGAGGCTGCCAGCCACAGCGCCATGCTGCGCTCGTCCATCAGCACCTCGCGTGGCAGCGCGAAATTGCCGCGCATGATTTCCAGCATGGCATTGCCGATCGCCCCGCCGGTGGCAAGCAAGCCGCCGGAGCCTGCCAGCATGATGGCGAAGGTATTGAGTTCCTTGGAGCGGGCGATCTGGCCCTTTTCACGGGATTCCCGGCGGCGTTTCTCCGTGGGTTCCTCGCTTTTATCGGCACCGCTGTCCGACTCGGCCATCAGCGGGCCCTCGCCAGTTCGCGCAACATGATCAGCGCCTCGGAGGCAAGCACCTGATAGTGCGCCAGGATATCAGCCATGGAAATCCACACGATCACCATGCCCAGCACCAGGGTGAGCGGAAAACCGATGGAGAAGATGTTCAACTGCGGTGCCGCGCGGGTCATCACGCCAAAGGCGATATTCACCACCAGGAGCGCGGTGACCGCCGGCAACACCAGGATCAGCGCTGCGCCCATCACCCAGCCGAGCTTGGTGGCGATCTCCCAGTAATGCTCGACCTGCAGGCCGGAGCCCGGCGGCAGGGTCACGAAACTTTCGGCCAGCACCTCGAAGACCACCAGGTGCCCGTTCATGGCCAGAAACAGCAAGGTCACCAGCATGGTGAAGTACTGGGCGATCACCGGCACCGAAATGCCGTTGGCCGGATCGACCATGGAAGCGAAGCCCAGGCCCATCTGCATCGCCAGAATCTGCCCGGCAACCACGAAGACATGGAAGAACAGCTGCAGCACGAAGCCGAGCATCACCCCGATGAGGATCTCCTGGGCGATCAGCATGAAGGCCTGCAGGCTGATCGAGTCGACCAACGGCATCGGCGGCAAGGTGGGCACCAGCACCACGCTGATGGCCAGGGCCAGGTACAGGCGCACGCGGGTGGGCACCAGCTGGGTGCCGACGATGGGCATCACCATCAACAAGGCGGCGATGCGAAACAGCGGCAGCACGAAACTGCTGACCCAGCTGCCGATCTGCGCATCGCTCAGCTCGAACATCGGCTCAGCCGATCAGCTGCGGAATGTTCATGATCAGGTTCTGCGTGTATTCCATCAGCTGCTGGACCATCCAGGGCCCGGCAACGATCAGGGTCAGCAGCATCACCAGCAGGCGCGGCAGGAAGCTCAGGGTCTGTTCGTTGATCTGCGTGGCAGCCTGGAACATCGCCACCACAAGGCCCACCAGCAGGCTGGGCATGACCAGCAGGCCAACCATCAGGGAGATCAGCCAGAGCCCTTCGCGGAATAGATCGACAGCAACTTCAGGGGTCATGTGAGCCTCGCTACAGGGTGCCGAAACTGCTGGCCAGGGTGCCCATGATCAGCGCCCAGCCGTCGATCAGCACGAACAGCATGATCTTGAACGGCAGCGAAATGATCAGCGGCGACAGCATCATCATGCCCATGGCCATGAGGATACTGGCCACCACCATGTCGATGATCAGGAACGGAATGAAGATCATGAAACCGATCTGGAACGCGGTCTTGAGCTCCGAGGTCACGAAGGCCGGCACCAGGATGGTCAGCGGCGCCGCTTCCGGGGTGGCGATGTCGGTACGCTTGGACAGGCGCACGAACAGCTCCAGATCGCTCTCGCGGGTCTGCGCGAGCATGAAGTTCTTGATCGGCACTTCGGCCCGCTCGATCGCCTGCTGGGCCGGCAACTGCTGGTTCAGATAAGGCTGCAGGGCCTCGCGATTAATCTGGTCGAAGACCGGCGCCATGATGAACAGGGTGAGGAACAGCGCCAGGCCGATGAGGATCTGGTTGGAGGGTGTCTGCTGCAGGCCCATGGCCTGACGCAGGATGGAAAACACGATGATGATGCGCGTGAAGCTGGTCATCAGCATGAGGAACGCCGGGATGAAACTCAGCGCCGTCATGATCAGCAGGATCTGCAGGCTGACCGAGTATTCCTGCTGCCCCTCGGCATCGGTGCTCAGGGTAATCGCCGGAATCGACAACGGGTTGTTGCCCTGCTGGATCAGCGGGTTGACCGAGGGCGGCTCCTGGGCGAAGGCCAGCGAGGCACCCAGGGCGAACACCAGCACTAGCAGAAGTCGCAGCATCAGGACTTGTCCTTCTGGTCCTTGCCCAGCAACTCCATCAGGCGCTGGGAGAACTCGGTGGATGCCGGCTCGGCATCGGGCAGGTGAACCGGCTCGCCCATCACATGCAGGGAGTTGATGCGCCCGGGTGTCAGGCCAAGCAGGATCTGCTCGTTGCCCACCTGCACCAGCACCAGGCGGTCACGGGGGCTCAGCGCCTGGCTGGCGACGATCTTGATCACCTTGCCATTGTTGGGTCCCAGGCGCTGCACGCGGCGCATCATCCAGGCGAGCAGAAAGATCAGGCCGATCACCAGCAGCAGGCCGATCACCAACTGGGCCAGTTGCCCGCCTATGCCGCCGCTGGCGGCAGGCGCCTGGGCAGCCGGTTCGGCGGCGAATACGAAGCACGGTAGCGCCAGCAGCGCGAGCAGGAGTCTGTTCATGGCGTCAGCGCAGCTTCTTGATGCGTTCGCTGGGGCTGATCACGTCGGTCAGGCGAATGCCGAACTTCTCGTTGACCACCACCACTTCGCCGTGGGCGATCAGGGTGCCGTTGACCAGCACGTCGAGCGGCTCGCCCGCCAGGCGATCGAGCTCGATCACCGAGCCCTGGTTGAGCTGCAGCAGGTTGCGAA
>ENA-UOXB01000471-UOXB01000471.1-bioreactor-metagenome-genome-assembly--contig:-NODE-471-length-27596-cov-42.653716_pt1 | contig 27596 bp, 27 predicted proteins | sample MGYA00238158_ERZ761615 | MGnify/ENA primary metagenome ERZ761615 (study PRJEB28904, sample SAMN06267902) | bioreactor metagenome | isolation source: Joint BioEnergy Institute, California, USA...
TTGATCCTTAAACATTCCTAAATTTAAAAAAGTATGGATTTATACTTTCATTTACTCAAACAATCCATCGCGCTTCATCTAAAATAATGCCATGCGCTAAAGGCATATGCCTCAGTACGCGATAATGGGTATTTAATTCAATAATATCAGTAATACTTATATTGCTGAGGTGGTCAAATTGGAGTTTCAATATATTTCCCTTAAATGCAAATGATCTGAATATGAAAAATCAAGATCATACGTACCATGGAAAAATATTTTTTATCTTATTAAATTCAATTATTTAAAATTAAAATCTAATTCTTATTAACTAGAATTTTTCTTTAAATGAGTTTATCTCTGACTAACTATTTAATCATTATTCCTCTAATGGAATTATTTTTCTTTTTACTCGTCCATAAACTATTGTTGATATGGACTGCATATCAAAATCCCTCATGACCTTCTTTAATTCTTTTCATTGATTTTTATGCGATCAATCTTAGTGTTATGAGCGAGTTTTGCTATAGTAAGAGCAATTTCGAATCAACATCAGGACTATGTTATGTCAGCGACACCACGCATTGGGATTTTAGGTGCAGGCGGCCGTATGGGACGCATCCTTATTCAGGCGGTGAAAGAAGCCGGTTACCAATTGGCAGCAGCTGTTGAGCGCCCTGAAAGCTCATTGATTGGCGCAGATGCCGGTGAACTGGCTGGCGTAGGGAGCTTGGGTGTAAAGGTTGTCGGCCATCTTGAAGAAGTAGTTAAAGACTGTGACGTAGTGATCGACTTTACTGCGCCTGCTGCGACGGTGAATCATCTTAAAATCTGCCGTGAAAATGGCGTTGCGATCGTGATTGGTACGACTGGTATGAATGACGAACAAAAAGCTTATCTGGATGAATCTGCAAAAGAAACTCCAGTGGTCTATGCAGCGAACTATTCGGTTGGTGTGAACGTTTCGATCAAACTGCTAGAACTTGCCTCTAAAGTCTTTGGTGATACGGTCGATATTGAAGTGATCGAAGCACATCACCGTCATAAGGTAGATGCGCCATCAGGTACAGCTCTTATGATGGGTGAGGCGATTGCTGGAGCACTGGGTCGTGATCTGAAAAAAGATGCGGTATATCATCGTGAAGGGCATACGGGTCCTCGTGAACGTAAAAGTATTGGTTTTCAGACCATTCGTGGCGGTGATATCGTCGGTGAACATACTGCAATGTTTATTGGCGAAGGCGAGCGTGTTGAAATTACGCATAAAGCCACCAACCGTATGAACTTTGCAGCGGGTGCCGTACGTGCCGCAGCTTGGGTCGTTGGTCGTGATGCACGTAAATATGACATGAAGGATGTACTTGGTTTTAACGATATTCAAGTATAAATTTTCGTCAAAATCCTATATAAAAATAACTTAAAACTAAAATAAGATGACAATGGAATGAAGAAATTAATATTAATGGCGTGTGCTGTAGCCTTTGCCGCTACAGCACAGTCGACCTCTGTGCAGAATGCCAAGCTCAGCATTAATAAAAATAATATTAAAGTCTGGACCTATCAGGATGAACGTAATCCCGTTTTTCTCTATAAAGCCGAAACCACCTACAATGTCCCGATTGAGAATGCCGTTTCTCTGATTCTGGATGTTGATCATGCAGTGAAATGGGTGCCTTATATGGGCAGTATCAAGGTGCTGTCGCGTGATGATAAAAAAGGCGATTTCACCTTGTATATGGTGCTGGATTTTCCATTCCCTTTAAAAGACCGTGATCTGATTGTGCAGGGTAAAATGATTAAGGATGCCAATGGCCAGATCACCATTAAGAATAAAGCGATTCAGACCGGGTATGCCCTAAATCCGAATTATGTACGTTTGACTGATTATCAGGGAGACTGGACCTTCCAGAAACTGGCGAATAACAAGGTTAAGGTATCGACTTATGGCTATGCCAATCCTGAAGGTTCGATTCCTTTAACCTTTGTGAATATGTTTGTGCAACAGCAGCCTTATCAGATGCTGCAAAAGATGAAAACCGAACTGGCTAAACCTGTGGCAACGCCTGTGTTACCTGAAGCTTTACGCTAAATAGCCAATAAAAAAAGTCCGCATCAGGCGGACTTTTTTGTGAAGGAAATTTTAAGAGCATTGCTGCGTAGTCATATCTTGCTGTGGAGCCAGTTTCATTTGAATCACGACCAGAAGCAAAGCAACAGCACTGAGCCCAGCACCGGTAAATGAGACAGCACTATAGCTAAGTCCTAGATTTAGCACACTGGCACCCGCAATTGCCCCCAAAGCATTCCCAAGATTGAAAGCACCAATATTTACTGAAGAGGCCAGTCCAGGCGCATCATAAGCCACGGACATGACTCGCATCTGTAAAGGTGGAACCACGGCAAAGGCAGCAGCACCCCAGATGATTAATGCCAGACCTGCGCCAAGAGCTGTGCTTGCCAGAATCGGGAAGAGCAGCATCATCAGCATGAGCAAGATTAAAAAGCCAATCAGGGTTTTATCTAAGGATAGATCTGCAAACTTGCCACCCAGATGATTACCAATCGAGAAACCTACCCCGATCAACACCAGCATCAAAGTAATCAATGCAGGGGAAGCCTGAGTAAAGCTTTGCAGACTTGGCGCAATATAAGTGTATAGGGCAAACATGGCCCCCGCACTCATCACAGTGGTCAATAAAGCTAACACCACTGGTAAGCGGGTCAATACTTGTAGTTCTTGCCTTACATCTGGTTTCTGGCTGCTTTGGCCTTCAGGCAAGGCTTTCCATAAGGAGAACATGGTTAGCAAACCAAGCAGGGAAATACCCAGAAAAGCCATACGCCAGCCGATATGTTGTCCTATCCAGGTTGCTAGTGGCACCCCGCCAATATTGGCAATGGTCAGGCCCATAAACATCATGGCTACGGCGCTGGCCTGTTTATCTTTCGGAACGACACTGGCAGCGACAACTGAACCAATCCCGAAGAAAGCACCATGGTTCAGGCTGGTAATGATGCGTGCCCCCATCAGCCCCAGATAATTAGGCGCTAATGTCGCCAGAATATTACCAATCGTAAAAATCGCCATCAGTAAAATGAGAGACTTACGTTTGGAATAACGGCTTAACCAGAGGGTCATTAGTGGTGCACCCAACATCACCCCTAAGGCATAGGCACTGATCAGCATCCCGGCACGAGGAATCGAAATCTCTAGATCACGGGCGATTTCTGGCAGAAAACCCATTGGAGAAAATTCAGTGGTACCAATTGCAAAGGCACCAACCGCCAGTGCAAGCAAAGGAAAATTAACTTTCATGGTTTCTGTTTAATCCCAGATAGGCGCAAGCTGGTCCGGATCAACCTCGCGGCCATTGCGCTCCAAGGTGCTGATCAAAGCCATTTCTTCTTGAGACAGTTGTATCTCCTGCGCTGCCAGATTGGCAAGCAGATGTTCACGTTTGGTTGAAGAAGGAATCACAGCAAAACCTTTTTGCAAGGCCCAAGCCAGTGCAATTTGTGCAGTCGAAGCCTGATGCTGGGCAGCAATTCCTTGCAGGACAGGATCATTCAGCACTTTGCCATAAGCTAGTGTCATATAAGAGGTGACATCAATCTTCTGAGATTGTAGGAAACTGACCAGACGCTGATTTTGCAGATAAGGACTGAGTTCAATCTGGTTGGTTACGATATGCTCTAGACCAATCGTATCAATGGCTTGTTGGGTCAGCTCAATATTGAAATTGGACACACCGATATGCTCAGTCAGACCTTGCTGTTTGGCTTCTAATAAAGTCTGCATCAGCTCAGGAATTTGAACGCCTAAACGAGGTGCAGGCCAGTGAATGAGCGTTAGATTGACTGCATCGGTACGTAGTTTATGCAGGCTTTCTTTGAGGCTTGGAATTAATTTGTCTGGTGCGTAATGATCTGTCCAGATTTTGGTGGTAATGAACAGCTCGTTACGATTAACTTGGCTTTCTGCAATAGCCTGACCCACTTCCGCTTCATTGGCATAAATCTGTGCCGTATCTACGGCGCGATAACCGACTTCCAGGGCTGTTTTGACTGAATCAATGACGGTCTGTCCAGACAGGCGAAAGGTACCGACACCAAATTGAGGAACAATATTCATAGCTTTAATCTTTAAGTATTTTCGATGTTGAGTATTTTGTGCTTTTTATTGTTGCGAAAAAATAGCTGAATTTGCAAAATATTATTGACCGAAAATCAATAAAAGAGTGACAAATGAAATCGACGATTGAAGAATTACAGGCTTTTGTCACTATTGTGGATAGTGGTTCTATCGTCATGGCGGCAGAACGTTTGGGCCAAACCACTTCGGGTGTCAGTCGGGCGCTGCAACGTCTGGAAAATAAGTTAAATGTTACTCTTTTAGAAAGAACCACACGTAAGCTGAAACTGACTCAAGAAGGCCAGCTATTTCTAGAAAAGGCGCGCAAAATTCTCAATGATCTGGCAGAAGCTGAGGATGCTTTGCTGAAATCAGATAGTGATACGTCAGGATTGATTCGGGTCGATTCAGCGACACCTTTTGTACTGCATGTAATCGTGCCGCTAATTCAGGAATTTATGCAGCGTTATCCCCACATCGAAATTGAACTGAATAATCATGATCAGGTGATTGATCTGCTGGAACATAAAACCGATGTCGCGATCCGCTTTGGAGAACTGCATGATTCCAGCCTGCATGCCAGATTATTATGCCGCAGCCGTTTGTATATTGTGGCCAGCCCTGAATATTTACAGCAAAAAGGCAGACCGCAATCAGTGGCAGATTTATCGGAGCACACTTTGCTGGGATTTAGTCAGCCTACGCATTTGAACACCTGGCCGGTACGGCTAGATGGCGAACCTATCACTGTAAAGCCAAAGATTAGAGCACCCAATGGGGAAACGGTTCGTCAATTGGCTTTATATGGGGTGGGTATTACTTGTCTGTCACGCTTTCTGGTCGAGGACGATTTACAGGCGGGTCGTTTAGAGGCGCTATTTGAAGACCAGATTGAGCTGCATTATCAAAAAATTCATGCAGTCTATTACCGTCAGGAGCATCTGCCTAAACGGGTACATCTATTTATTGAATTTCTGGCTCAGAAGCTGGCTAAATATTTATAAACCAATTATTTACAAATACAGCCATAAAAAAATCTGCCCTAACATGAGGCTAGGGCAGATCTAGATTTACTGATGATTGGTACAAATTAGAAATCGGCTTTCAGTACAATCCGGTAACGGGCTTTGCCTGAGTGCAGACGTTCAATCGCAGCATTAATTTCCGACATTGGGAATAACTCAATTTGTGGCGCAATATTTTTACGTGCCGCAAATTTTAGTAATTGACGTAAAGCTGCTGGTGAACCTGTCGGCGAGCCAGTCACTGATTTAGCACCACCAATCAGTGAACCTGCAGAAATTTGCATGGGTTCCAGTGGTAAGCCCAGCATATGTACAGTGCCATTTGGCGCTAAAGTTGATAAATAAGCCTGCCAGTCTAGTGTGACATTGACAGTACTCATTAATAGGTCAAATTTACCACGAAGCGGTTTAAGCGCTGCTGGGTCACGACTATTCACTACATGGTCTGCACCCATGGCTTTCAGCTCATCGGTTTTATCCAGATTTGAAGTAAAGGCGGTAATTTCACAACCCCATGCTTTCAGCAGCTTGATCGCCATATGTCCCAAACCGCCAATACCAATGACACCGACGTGGTGAATGGCCTGAATCTGATGTTTTAGAATCGGGTCAAATACAGTAATCCCGCCACAGAGCAGGGGGCCAGCACTTTCTGGGTCCAGATCTTCGGGTAAGGGAATTGCCCATTGCCAGCCAGCACGGACTTTATCTGCAAAACCGCCTGCATGACCGACGATGGTTGCAACCTGACCACCGGTACACAGCACTTGCTGGCCTGAAATACAAGGATCGCAATGTTGGCAGCTTTCCGCAGTCCAGCCAATACCGACACGTTGACCTACTTTTAGACCTTTGGCTTCAGAACCCAGTTGTGTAATGGTTCCAATGACTTCATGTCCGGCCACCACAGGATATACTGAAGATCCCCAGTCATTATTGAGTACTGAAATATCAGAATGGCATAGGCCGCAGTATTCAACTTTCACTTCGACCTGATGCGGCTGAAGTTCACCTGCATCAAATTGATAAGGTTCCAGAGCAGCACCGGCAGACATTGCGGCATAGGCTTGAATAGTATTAGTGGACATAGATTCAGCTCTTATTTGAATGGGAGGATATTGTTTTAAAGTGACAGTGATTTTCATGGTCATCGACCATGCCAACTGCCTGCATAAAGGCATAACAGATCGTAGGACCGACAAACTTAAAGCCTGCTTTTTTTAAGGCTTTGGACATGTTCTGGCTTTCAATGGTTTGTGCCGGAGCCTGACGATAATCTGCCACATCATTATTCAATCGGGGCTGCTGGGCAAAGGACCACAACCATGTGACCACATCAATTTCTTGAGATTTAAGCTGTTGCCAGGCCCGGGCATTATCACGAATCGCAGTCAGTTTACCGATATGCCGGATTAGACTAGCATCTTGCAGTTTTGCGGTGAGTTGCTCATCTGTAAATGCCGCGATCGTTTCAATAGAATATTGAAAGAAATGTTTGCGATAAGATTCACGTTTTCTGAGTACGGTAATCCAGGCTAAACCGGCTTGCTGCCCTTCCAGACACAGCATTTCAAATAGGCGTTTTTCATCATGCAGCGCCTGTCCCCATTCCTGATCATGGTAGGCAGTATAGAGGGGATCATCAGAGCACCAGCCACAGCGTTGGATCGTCAAGGGATGCTCCTTTTGATTATCTTATAATTTAAATGTCGTCCACTGATCTTGCTGATTATCCCAGTAGGAGAGTTCTGCCTGCTGCAGATCACTGAACTGGATCCACATATCCTTACCACTTTTATCGGCATAACCGGTACTGATCAGAAGCGCCTCTTCGGTAATTTCCATGATCCAGCCCTGATAGGTCTGGCCATTGAGCACGATTTTCTGTTGATTGCCTGATTCAGCAAATTCGACCAGACGGTTGATCAACGCTTCTGACATGTAAACTTCCTAAAATTAACGTAAATATGGATAAGGGTTAACAACACCACGGCCCTTACCATTTAAATAGAGACCATAATGCAGATGTGGCGCAGTATGCCGGGCATTGCCAGTATTACCGACATAACCAATGACATCGCCCTTTTTGACATAGTCACCAACTTTCAGGCCACGCTTATGACCATCCAGATGTGCATAATAATGCCAGGCACCACCTGGACCCAGAATCCAGACTACTTTACCACCCAAATTGTTATTCCGTAAATCCGCGATCAGACCAGGCGTCGCACTACGAACCTTGGTTCCACGTGGAGCCAGAATATCAATGCCCTCATGCAAACGGCCACTACTACGCGAAGCTCCCCAAGTATCTTTCAATTCACGAGCCTGGACCCGATCTACCGGAATCGGCAGAGAAGAGGGCATACGCATATGATTCAGTTTTTTGACCAGTGCCGGATTAAGCTGAACCGCAGAAGGATGTTTCGGTGCGCTACTACACGCCACCAGAAATAACATCACCAAAGAAAGCCCGACAAACGCAAGAGAATGGCGCAAAATATTTATCCTTAAATGAGGCCAGTATGATTCTTCTTGTTCCAGACTATGTCATAAATTTACGGTAGAAATCAATTTTTTCATGGCGGTTGGAATACCTGCATTGACCGCAGTTTCCGGGTTCATCCAGAAGCCTTGTAACTCAATCGCCAGATGTTCCTGCTGATCTGCATCGACTGCAAAAACCATGGCTTCAAGCTGCCAGGTAAAATGGGTGAAACTGTGGCTGATCTGGATCTTTTGTACGAGATTTTTCAGACCCAGTTGCTGGCACAGTTGTTCAAATGTATGAGTGTCTTCAATAATTGGCAGACACCAAAGCCCGCCCCAAAGACCACTATTAGGACGTTGCTGCCATAGCCATTCATCACCTGACTGGATCAACAGCACTTGAGCTGCTTTGACCGGTACCGGCTTTTTGGCTTTTTTAAAGGGCAATTCATTTTCCAGACCCTGTTGATGTGCCTTGCAATGTTGCTGCATTGGACAATACAGGCATAAAGGCTTTTTCGGAGTACAGACGGTTGCACCTAGATCCATAATCGCCTGGGTATAATCATGATTCCGTTCAACCGGGCAAAGCTGTTCAGCAAGCTCCCACAAGGCACGTTCATGAACCGGTTTAGACAGATCATCTTCGATCGCAAAAAATCGTGCCAGCACCCGTTTGACATTACCATCCATGATCACGCCGTACTGACGTAAACCCAAAGACATTAAGGCTCCCGCGGTTGAGCGGCCAATGCCGGGCAGGGCGATCCATTCTTCCAGGCTCGTCGGGAAATGCCCCTGCCTTGCTACAATACCGGCTGCCTTATGCAAATTGCGGGCACGAGCATAATAGCCCAGCCCAGCCCAATAGGGTGCGACTTCATCCCAAGAAGCTGTACCTAAGTCCTGTACTGTCGGAAAACGTTGAATAAACCGCTCAAAATATTGCAGCACGGTTTTGACCTGAGTCTGCTGTAGCATGATTTCAGAGACCCAGACCTTATAGGGATCATCAGCCACTTGCCACGGCAAATCATGACGGCCATGCACATCAAACCATTCTAAAAGGGCATCTGAAAATACAAACATGAAGATAGAACAAACTGGAAAACGAGGCCTAGTATAACTGAAGAGACCCAGCTAAAAGATGAAAAGTCTGCTAAAACAGCAAGACTGAAAAAGAGTAAAAATGAATAAATGGAAGGGACAAGTGAACACTTCGAAAAGCATTCACTCGGGAAAAAAATTTAAATTCTTATTCTTCAATGCCCCAGCGTGCATCCAGCTTTAATACCTTGCCTTCATAACGTGGGATAATATGAATGTGTAAATGTTCTGATTTTTCCTGAAATACTTCGCCATCATTAAACCCGACATGAAAACCGGAAGGCTGATAGCGTAATTGTAATTCATTACGTGCCTGTTCAAGTAAGGACATCATGCTCTTACGTTCTTTATCTGTGATTTCAAAAAATGACGCCACATGACGTAATGGAGTAACTACATAATGTCCTTTGGACAGGGAGTTGGGTTCAGGTAACACGACAGCAAAATCATTTTTAGCCAGAATATCGTATTCGTCAAAATTACAGTACGGGCAGTTATTTTCAGTCATGATATTGGCTCCTTTCATTGAATTTATTTTTTTCATGTATGACCCAGCTCGATCATGAGCCGGATCAATTTATCTGTTATTAGGCGAGTTGTCGTGCTAGTAATTCATACATGGCAGCCAAACTTTGTTTCTCTGCTTCAGCATTGTAGCCCAGATCGACACCATTGGCCTTGGCGCGCTCATCCGCAAGCGGGTTGCTAAATCCATGCTTGGCATTTTCAAATACAATCACATTATGCTCGACCTTAGCCGCCTGCATTTCTTCTTTAAAGCTGGCGACATCATCCAGGCTCACCATACTGTCCTTTTCACCATGTAGGACCAGAATTTCTGCCTGTACCTGGCCTTCCTGTGCAGGTGCTTTAGGAGACAGGTTGGCATGGAAAGTAGCCACAGCTTTTAACGGTGCATTTGAGCGAGCCAGATCCAGAGCCACTTTACCGCCGTAACAGAAACCAATTGCCGCCAGTTTTTCCGGATTGACTTCATCCTGTGCCGCCAAAGTATCTAAAGCAGCTTTCGCACGGTTCACGATAGTGTCCGGATCTTCAAAAGTCTGCATCATCCATTGATAGGCCTGATCAGAGCTGGTGGTTACTTTCTTGTCACCATACATATCAATTGCCAGCGCGGCATAACCATGTTCCGCCAGTTCACGGGCACGCTGTTCAGTATAGTCATTGCGGCCCCACCATTCGGGTGCCACGATAACACCGGCTACAGGTGCATCAGTTTCTGGTGCGGCAAAATAACCAATCAAAGTGCTGCCATCCTGCGCAGTATATTGAATTTCGCGGGTCTTGATTGCTGCCATGCTGAAGTCCTCTATTGTTGTTGAATATTTTGATTAAACTATAAAATAGCAAAACTGCTATGAATATACATGAAAAGCTCCAACTAATTCGTTTCTCATCAGTACAAAAAAAGAGAGGCAAATAATTTGCCTCTCTTTTTAACTTTTACAATTAAAGGAATTTTTATTTAATAATTTCCAGTAATTCGATATCAAAAATCAGGGTACTATTTGGTTCAATGATATCTCCCGAACCAATCTGTCCATAGGCCAGATCAGCGGGGATAAAGAAGCGGTATTTAGCACCGACTTTCATGAGCTGTAAGCCTTCTGTCCAGCCAGTAATCACTTGGGTGGTACGGAAATCGACTGGCTGCTGGCGGGCAATCGAACTGTCAAAAACGGTACCATCAATCAGGCGACCTTCATAATGCACACGGACATTACTGTTAGCACTTGGTGATTTCCCTTTACCTTCTTTCAGTACCAGGTATTGCAGACCAGATTTGGTAGTTTTAACGCCTGGCTTTTTCGCATTTTCCTGCAAGAATGCTTTGCCAGCTTTGGCATTTTCTTCAGCTTTCTGTTTCAGCACAATCAGTTCTTTGGCATCACTTTGACGTTTATACTGAGTCAGCACTTGGGTCATTTCTTCATCGCTTAAACTGGATTTTTGTCCAGCAGCGGCTGTCTTTAAGCCCTGGCTAAATGCATCTAAATCAAGATCCTTTAAAGTGTCTGCATTACTGCGACCCATCAGATAACCAAAGCTGTAACCAATCTTCTCAGCTTCACTACTTGTATTATTGATCTCTTTAGCAAAAAGGCTGCCTGAACTGAGCAGCAAAACCATTAAACTGATTTGTATTTTCATTATCAATTCTCAAAAATAAAGGAGAGCTGGTCGCTCTCCCTATTTGTATTATTTTACTTCGATTAATTCCACATCAAAAATCAAAGTGCTATGCGGAGGAATCGTACCAGGGACACCCTGTTCACCATAACCCAGATTTGACGGAATATATAGAGTTGCCTTACCGCCTTCTTTCATCAGCTGCAGACCTTCAGTCCAGCCTGGAATGACTTGATTTAATGGAAACTCGATCGGTTCACCGCGTTCTACTGAACTGTCAAATACAGTGCCATCTACCAGTTTACCAGTGTAATGTACTTTCACAATTGAAGAGGCTTTTGGCTGTTTACCTGTACCTTCTTTAGTGACTTGGTACTGCAAGCCGGAAGCGGTTGTTTTAATGCCTGCTTTTTTCGCATTTTCAGTCAGGAAAGTATCACTTGAAGCTTGAGCCTGTTTTGCACTATCAAGCTGCTTTTGTTGCATTTCTTTCTGGAACTGCTCATAAGCTGCCTGTAATTCTTCTTCCGTATAGGCAGGTGCAGAACGCGCATGTCCTTCACGTACACCGGTCACAAAACTGTTAATGTCCAGCTCAGGAGGAGTCTGATGCGCCACTTCATAACCGAGTGCATAGCTGATTTTAGAGACAGCAGAGGCATCTTTAGATGCTTTTGTAGTTTGAGTAGCAGGGTTTTGAGTTGCATAGTAAACAGGTACTAGCGCGGCACCGCCTAAAAGAACAGCGACGGCAATCGGTAAGGCCTTACTCATGTATTTGTCCAATCTAATGTTATCGTTGAGGTTCAGTCCATCTTAGCAGAAAATTTTAAGAAATCTTGTAGAACGGGTGGTTTTTTAGCAAGTGAATACCTGCATTTGGTACGACTCAAAAAAGAAAAAACCAGCAATGATTGCTGGTTTTTTTTAGGAGCTATTAGATTAGCTGGTTTTGGCTTTCGGCTTATAACTATATGTATAATCATAGCTATAGCTGCCACCTGCTGAACGCTGGATATCGTTCAGGATCAGACCATTGACAGTACTGCCAGCCTGTTTAAAGCGGTTTACTGTAAGTGCCAGTTCCTTCATCTGGGTTTTTGCATAGCGTGCTACAACCAGATTGAGTCCGACGTATCGGGATACAATGATCGCATCCGTAACAGCCAGTACCGGTGGAGTATCAATAATAATATGGTCATAGTGTGGAATCAGTTTTTGCAACAACTCCTGGAAGCGTTCTGAATTCAGAAGCTCAGCTGGATTAGTTGCATTTTCACCACAGCTAATGACATTTAAGTTCGGCACATTGGTGGTTTGTACCACTTTATCCAAAGACACGTGTTCATTCAGATATTCAGTTAATCCATACTGGTTATCCAGATTAAAATATTTGTGTATATGACCACGGCGCAGGTCTGCATCAATGATCAGTACACGCTTATTTTTCTCTGCCATGATGACTGCCAGATTGCTGGCAACAAAAGATTTTCCAACTTTTGGTGCTGGCCCTGAAATCATCATGATATTGTTTTTGGCCTGAGTCAGAGCAAAGTGGCTCGCTGTACGAATGCTTCTTAAGCTTTCAACTGCCATATCATCACTGTGTTTCAATGCCAATAAGAAAGGCATTTTTTTCTTTTTCAGTAATTTCAGGCCAGGTTTCTGAACAGTCGAATGAGCGATATTGGCATAGACTGGCAGGTCTAACTGATATTCGATCTGACTGCTATCTTTCACACCAGAACGTAGCATGTTACGCAACAACGCCACCAAGATGCCCAGAAAAATACCGAAACAGAAGGTTAAAAATAAAATCAGAGGCTGTTTCTGTTGAATCTGGTCAACTGGTTCAAGTGCGGTATCAATAATATGAACATTACCGCTTTCACCTGCTTTAGCAACACGCAGTTGCTGATAAGAATTTACCAGATTGGTGTACAGTTGCTGTTTCACTTCAACGTCACGAGACAGTTGTAAATATTGGCGTTGAATCTCTGGAATATTTTTAAGTGTTGAATTCAATTCACGAATCTTGCCATTCACTACGCGAAGTTGGGCCGTAATTTCACGCATGGCTGGATGGGCAGCTGCATACTTGGCACCTATTTCCGCCTGTCGCTGTTCAAGTAGGGCTCTTTGTGATTCTAAATTCACGCTCTGATTTAAATATAATTCCGATTCTCTGGTGATATCAACGGTATTATATTTTTGGCGGAAGCGATTGAAGGCAAACTCTGCATCATCAAGCTGTTTTCTTAAATCCGGCAATTGTTCATCCAGGAAAGCCAGTGTTCGTGCAGTGTCTGTTGAACGGCGTGTAATATTATGCTGGCTGTAAACTGCTAAAATCGTATTCAGGACTTTAGTGATGTGCTGTTTATCTTGACCCTGATAGCGAAGTTGCAAAACGCCGCTCAGATCACCTTTTTCTGTAATCGTATAATTGGCAAGAATAGAATCGATCGCTGCAGGCAATGAGAGCTTTTTCACCTGATAACTGTTATCAAGATTATCTTGAGTAAAGATGGCAATTTTCCAGTCGCCCTGTGCAGCTTTAGCCTCAACCGGCTGGTTTAGTGCGCCTTGAAAGACGATTTCTTCGGTCAGTGGATTGATCAGGCTAAAGCTCTGTTGTTGAAATTTCAGCAGCAGATTTTTATCCAGATAGGCTACAGGGACGTCAAACTGACGGATATCAAAACTTTTTTGACCATCCTTAAAGCGTACGGTTTCGGTCTGATATTCAGTTTGAGAAGTTCTGCCTTGAATCAAACGGTTAATAAAAGAGTCTTCAGTGCTGGCAATATGCAGATCCAGATTTAAACGGTCAATTACGGATTCGAGAATCGTACGTGATTTTAAAACCTCAATCTCGGCATTGGATGAAGACATCTGACTCACAATGCTGGACAGACTACCAAGTAAAGCAGCTGATGAGCCTCTACTTTCTTCGACCTGGACGATTGCATCAACCTTATAGTTAATTGCTGCGGTACGTATGTAAAGCAGCACTACAATCAGGCTGAGCAAACCACATAGCAGGATGAGCTTCCATTGCGCGAGCAGGGAAAAGAACACCCCTTTTAGGTCAATCATATTATCGGTATTGTTATTTTTGTTCATAATTTTACTATCTAAAAGTTTAAAAGTGATTTTTCCAGTCGCTGATGCCGTTTTGAATTAACTCAAAAAAACTGCATCAATGACTTGCTGCCCCTGCGAGAAAGGATCCTCAATATTCTGTTTTTTATCCTCTCTTGGGATGTCGAGTCCGCTAAAGACCAGACATTCTGATTCTGATCAGAATAATGTTGTCTTTCATCTAATCTGTTTCATATCTGGTTTTCGGGCACCATGGAGTTACAGGTGAAGTCCATGGAGGAATTAAAAATAGTGTTTTTATTAGTACTAACAGTCATTATTTAGTTGATCCAGCCTTATAGATTTAATCTGAAAGTACGGATAGATCTTATAAATAAATGTTTATTCACTAATTGATGATTAACATGTCCAAAACAGATTGCTAAAAGATTTTTAATTTTCATACTTTCACCTATCGTATAGCTGAACCAGCGACATATGAAAATGGAAGAATCTGGCTCACTACGCGTTCCCAACGGGTCAGACCAGTAGCATCAACATAGACAATATCGTTACTATTCATCTTGAACTGTTTAGCCAGACCAAAATCTCCCAGATTTTTTAGACTTAAGTGATAGATTTCAGTCATCTTGTTGTCAGAATTGCCACGCAAGACATAAATTCGACTCGGATTGGCAGAATATGGATTAATCCCTTCGCTTTCACCCAGTACATCAGCGAGCGTCATGCCCTGATCACGAATGGGTAATGGTTTATTGGTGCCGGCTTCACCCATGACATAGATTTTCTGGTTTTCCCGAGGACTGATATACAGGGTGTCATTGGGTTGAATCAGTAGCTTGTGTAAGGAATACCCAGCTTTTTCCAAAGCAATTGTGTTCAGATCATAGGTCACACCTTGGCGTACGAGCTGGATTGAAGTGGAATCACCTTGTTCATTAATCCCACCGGCTAGGCCCAGCGCCGTATACACACTTACCGGCTGATCAGTCAGATAAAATTGTCCAGCTGATTTTACATTCCCCACTACTGAATAACGCTGTCCCTGATAGGAAATTACTCTCACGACCACATCTGGATTATTCAAATAAGGAATTAACAGACGTCGTACTTCCTGATTCACTTGTGGAAGGGTTTTTCCGGCTGCTTTATAACGATTGATGAATGGAAACTGGATATAACCATTCCGGTCAATCTGATAACCATTGTTATTGTCACTTGCTGTAGGAACGGCACTAATTTCGGGATAAGCCCATAGCTGGAAAGATAAAATATCTCCTGGATTCAAGCGGTAATCCTGCACCTCAGTCTGAAATAGAGGAGCATAATGACTGAGATTATGCGTTTGCGCAGACTGTACTACAGGTAATGTATCCTGAGTCAGTTTCACCAGATTGACTGGAGTTCCCAGTTCAGTTTGATAGATTCCTTCTGTCGGTAAATCATACGTTTGAAAGCCGGATGTTGCTGCACATCCAACCAGAGATAGGCTTAAGGTAAAAGTACCTAAAAGGTGTCTATAGTTCACTTGAAACCCCTTTATTTTTATATGTTCAGAATTGGTATTTATTAATAATTATTAATTTTTTTGAATTCGGTTTATGTGATTAACGTCTAAAAAATATAATAGATCACATACCTTGTCTATAGCTATTCTTAAGTCAATTTAACAAGTTTGAGCTGAAATTTAACTGTAAGATTGACGAAAATGGACGTGAAACCGTGATTAAATAAGCTGTAGAGATATAGTGAATTGCTTAAGATCGCATTAGAATATTAATTGTTTCCAATTGTTATTTTTTAAATAAGTACTATTCTTCAATGATAGAAGGAATTAAGCCCTGAAATTAATATAGAAAAGTATTTTCATATAATTTTTATCTAATCTAGAGGTTTTTTAGATCATTGATTTTTCTTAATATTCAATTATATTTTGATGGATTTTAAAATACTTTATTTTTATAGTAATCAAAATAATCTGTTGTTAATTAAAATAATATTTAATTAGTTTAGGTGATTGTTAAATTAATATTAGTGGAAAATTATCTGAAAACTAAAAGCCTATATAAGATGGATTAAGTTTAAAAAAAATTATCCAGATTTTTAAAATGTAACTACATTTGATGATTAGCTGTTCTATGGGTAGTTTGTGTAATAAAATTAATATATCTTATAGACAAATCAATAAAAACAGATATGCCTAGACGGCATTGATACATTAAAAATAATTTGTGAAAAGTAAAATAAAAAATATTAAAGGATAATCAAAATGGTGATGAATATATTGGTAACCGGTGGGGCCGGTTTTATTGGATCTGCCGTCATTCGGCATCTCATTAACGAGACTGAACATCATGTATTAAATGTTGATAAGTTAACTTATGCAGGTAATCTGGAGTCACTTATTTCTGTATCGGATCATCCCCGTTATCAATTTGCGCAAACTGATATTTGCGACCATGTATCTTTAACCCGATTATTTTTAGAGTTTCAGCCAGATATCGTCATGCATCTGGCTGCAGAGTCTCATGTGGACCGTTCGATTGATGGTCCGGCAGAATTTATTAATACAAACATTGTGGGAACTTACACCTTATTGGAAGTAGCCCGAAAGTATTGGCAAAATCTATCTACGATTAAAAAGTCTAGATTCAAGTTCCATCATATTTCAACGGATGAAGTATATGGAGACTTAGAAGGTACAACAGACTTATTTACTGAAACTACGCCTTATTTACCAAGCTCACCTTATTCAGCGAGTAAAGCCAGTTCGGATCATTTGGTTCGGGCCTGGCATAGAACCTACGGTTTGCCAGTCGTAATCACGAACTGTTCAAATAATTATGGTCCTTATCACTTTCCTGAAAAATTGATTCCTTTAATGATCTTAAATGCCCTGGATGGTAAGTCATTGCCGGTTTATGGCAATGGTCAACAGATCCGGGACTGGCTTTTTGTAGAAGATCATGCGCGTGCTTTATATCAGGTTGCAACCGAAGGCATCGTGGGAGAAACCTACAATATCGGGGGGCATAATGAAAAACAGAATATTGAGGTGGTTAAAACCATCTGCAAAATTCTGGATGAGCTCAAGCCTCGTCTGGAGGGAAAAACTTATACAAGCCTCATTACTTTTGTTAACGATCGGCCAGGTCATGATTTACGTTATGCGATTGATGCTTCAAAAATCGAGCGCGAACTGGGTTGGAAGCCACAAGAGTCCTTTGAAACAGGTATCCGGAAAACGGTGCAATGGTATCTGAATAATCTGGAATGGTGTCAGCGTGTTCAGGATGGTTCTTATCAGCGTGAACGTTTAGGGGAGGCAGTATAATGTTAAGAACAACAAAAGGGATTATCTTGGCAGGTGGCTCAGGTACACGTTTGCATCCTATTACCAAAGGAATCTCAAAACAGTTACTTCCGATTTATGATAAACCAATGGTTTATTACCCCTTATCTGTATTAATGTTGGCCGGTATTCGTGAAGTCCTAGTGATTAGTACACCAGAAGATATTGAGGGGTTTAAGCGCTTATTAGGGGATGGTTCGCAATTTGGCATGGAGCTGAGTTATGCGATCCAGCCTCGTCCTGATGGTCTGGCACAAGCCTTTATCCTGGGTGAAAAATTTATCGGTCAAAGCAATGTATGTCTGGTACTAGGCGATAATATTTTTTATGGCCAAGGTTTTACACCGATGTTACGTCAGGCCGCAGCACGACAAAAAGGTGCAACAGTATTTGGCTATCAGGTGAAAGATCCTGAACGCTTTGGTGTCGTAGAGTTCGATGAACAGCAACGGGTAATCTCAATCGAAGAAAAACCTCAAAATCCAAAATCTAACTTTGCGGTGACAGGTTTATATTTTTATGACAATGATGTCATCCAGATTGCCAAACAGGTCAAACCCTCAGAACGGGGTGAGCTGGAAATTACCTCAATTAACCAGGCTTATCTGGAACGTGGTGACCTAAATGTTGAACTTCTGGGACGTGGATTTGCCTGGTTAGATACAGGTACCCAGGGTAGTTTGCTTGAAGCGGCTCAATTTGTTGAAACCCTCGAAAGACGTCAAGGTTATAAAGTTGCTTGTCTAGAAGAAATCGCCTTGAACAATGGCTGGTTGAGTAAAGAGCAAGTTTTAGCGATTGGTCATACCATGCATAAGAATGGCTACGGTCAATATCTGATTTCTTTGGTGGGGTAATGAGCATGAACTTAATTAAGTGGATTGAATTACCTAACCTGGGAGATCACCGCGGCAGTCTGGTCGTCGCAGAAGCCAATCGGAATATACCCTTCAGTATACAGCGACTTTATTATATTGCTGGCGCTCAACCTGATGTTCCACGCGGATTCCATGCACACAAGCAACTTCAACAGATTGCTTTTGGAATTCAAGGCAGCTGTAAAATGCTGATGGATAATGGCAAAGAAAAACAGGAAGTTTTAATTGCTCAATCTAATAAAGGATTATTGATCCCACCTATGGTTTGGCATGAGATGCATGATTTTTCAGAAGATTGCATCCTATTGGTACTGGCAAGTGATTACTATGATGAAAGTGATTACATTCGTAATTACGACCAGTTCCTAAAAGAAGTAGGCCAGACTTTGGTTGAGCAGATCATTAAATAATAAAATTAATTCATTAGAATGAAGGCCTTGCAAAAGAAGAAGCTTCAGAAGATAGAATTGTAAAAATAATAATAAATATTAAGGAGATATATGACGTGATTAAGCCGCTTACATCATTGCGTATGTTTTTCGCACTTTTTGTTTTTCTGAGTCATTTGGCTTTTCTAAAAGAAACAGACTATGCCAATATTTTTAATAGTATTTTTGACGAAGGCTTTTTAGGGGTCAGCTTTTTCTTCATTTTGAGTGGATTTATCTTAGCCTACAATTATAAAGAAAAGTTTTTAATCGGAAATATTTCAAAAAGAGAATTTTATATTTCTCGTTTAGCCAGAATATATCCCGTACATATTGCCACAACAGCACTGGTATTTTTATTAACTTTTGCTCAGTCTGGCAAGGGTTGGGAATATTTAATCCAGCATGTTTTTCTGATACAAAGCTTTTTTACATCAGAAGAGATCCATTTCTCATTGAATTCTCCTTCCTGGAGTATCTCTGATGAAATGTTCTTCTACCTGCTGTTTCCATTTGCATTTTTGATTTCTGAAAAAATCAGAAGTTATATTTTTATATTCTATCTTATAGGTATTTTGATTCTAAATATTCAGCTTGATAAAAATCAGGATCACTATTGGTTATATATTTCACCATATGTGCGTTTTTCTGACTTTTTGTTGGGTATTATCCTGTTTGATATTTTTGAAAAAGTAAAAGTCGGCTATTCCAAAATTAAGCAACCTATAGTTATATTTGAATTAGGGGCTATTTTACTTTTTATTTTATTCTTTGTATTTCATAATAAAATAGATATAAGTTACAGGTATTCAATTTACTATTGGGTGCCTATGGCAGCAATTATTTTAATTTTTGCACTGTCTCATGTTGCTCAGAAAAAAAGTATAATTACCCAATTTTTGTCAAATAAATACATGGTGTTAGCAGGGGAAATCAGTTTTTCTTTTTACTTGCTGCATGTTTTGGAAATACAGGTTTTAAATTATATAAGAAAAATATTTTCATTGAATATGGACTTAATGCTGTTTTCCTTTTTTATATTTATTGTCACTCTAATCGCTAGCTTTTTAATGTATAGATTTATTGAAAAACCGCTAAATAAGAAAGTAAAACAATTTTTATTGGAGCCAAGCTTTAAATCTAAAGGTTATGAACTGAATAAATAGGATTGTATTTAAATACTATAGATATATTAATTTTAATTAATATGAGATTAAAAAATAAATATAAATTTTTATATGAGATTGATAAGAATGATTCCTTTTCTTGATCTGAAAGCGATAAATACTCAATACCGTGATCAACTGATTGCAGCTTGCACTCAGGTAATTGACTCTGGTTGGTATATCTGTGGCAAAGAATTAGAAGAATTTGAGCATAATTTTGCAAATTATTGTGGAACACGATATGCCATAGGTGTTGCTAATGGCTTGGATGCTCTTATTTTAACGCTACGCGCATGGAAAGAATTAGGAAAACTCCATGAAGGAGATGAGGTTATTGTCCCTTCAAATACCTATATTGCAAGTATCTTAGCAATTTCACAGAATAATCTGAAACCGGTACTGGTTGAACCGGATATAACGACTTTTAATATTGATACCAAGAAAATTGAGACAGCCATAACTCCAAAAACAAAGGTAATTTTGCCTGTGCATTTATATGGACAACTCGCTGCAATGCCAGAAATTATGACCATTGCCAAAAAATATAACTTGCTGGTTTTAGAAGATTCGGCCCAAGGTCATGGTGCTGAAATAAATGGTCAAAAAGCAGGAAATTGGGGAGATGCTGCAGGTTTCAGTTTTTATCCTGGTAAAAACTTAGGCGCACTCGGTGATGGAGGAGCAATTACCACCAACGATGCTGAGTTAGCGCAGATGCTTAAAGCTATACGTAATTATGGTTCACATGAAAAATATAAAAACCTGGTACCGGGTGTAAATAGTCGTCTTGATGAAATTCAGGCTGCCATCCTGAATGTGAAACTTAAATTTTTAGATCAGGAGAATCAGCATCGTCGGCATATTGCAGATCTGTATTTAAAAGAAATTCATAATCCCGCAATTGAGCTCCCGTGCAAAAATATAGACACCGAGACTTATGCTCAACATGTCTGGCATTTATTTGTGATCAGAACAAAATATCGGGAAAAATTACAACAATATTTAGCAGAAAACGGAGTACAGACACTCATTCATTATCCAATTCCGCCTCATCAGCAGCAGGCTTATAAGGAATGGAATGGCTTAAGTTTTCCAGTTTCAGAACAGATTCATGCGGAGGTCCTAAGCTTACCGATTGGACCCACTTTATCTATGGATGAAGCAAAGCAGGTTGTTCAGTTATGTAATGGTTTTCAGGCATAGATGAATCTATTTAGGACCAGTGTACTGAATGGTGTAGCCGTTTTGATTAAGACCATCACCATGTTTGTACTGAATAAAATTCTGGCTGTATATCTAGGACCCACTGGATATGCAGCGATCGGCCAATTCCAGAATTTTATTCAAATGGTGACGACCTTTGCTGGTAGTGCGATTAATACCGCTGTAGTTAAATATACGGCTGAATATCATGAAGATGAGACTAAACAACGTGCAGTCTGGAAAACAGCAGGGAGTATTGTTTTTCTATTTAGTCTCGTTTTTGCGATTCTCATACTTATTTTTCAAAAGCAGCTGGCATTATATATATTTCAATCACTTAAGTACCAAACGATTTTTATATGGTTTGCTATTTTTTTAATATTTTTCAATTTCAATACGCTATTTTTAGCCATATTGAATGGAAAAAAAGAAATTTTAAAGCTGGTGCTTGCAAATATTGCCGGTAGTTTATTTGCACTTGTAATCACTGGTGTTTTGGCAATCAAGCTGCAGTTATATGGGGCTTTAATTGCATTATCCATTTATCAGTCGATTGCATTTATAGTGACATTAATACTCTGTCATAGAGCAGACTGGTTTGAGTTTTCCTCACTATTAGGAAAAATAGACTTAGGAATTACCAAAAAATTTGCTTCATTTATTCTCATGGCATTAGTCAGTGCGATCTGTGTGCCGCTATCGCAAATGTTAATTCGGGCTTACTTAACCCAAGAATTTAGTCTGGCTTATGCGGGCTATTGGGAGGCGATGATCCGTCTAAGCACAGTATATCTTTTGCTTGTAACCACTACATTAGGTGTGTATTACTTGCCGCGCTTATCAGAACTCAATGCAATTGATGAAATTAAGAAAGAGGTCTATTTAGGCTATAAGTTTATTTTTCCACTTGCTGTTGTAGGCGGAATTTGCGTTTTCATACTACGTGATTGGATTATCAACTTATTATTTAGTCCATCTTTTGCCCCTATGCAGGATTTATTTCTTTGGCAAATGATGGGAGATGCCTTGAAGATAGGAAGCTGGATACTGGCTTATTTAATGCTCAGCAAAGCAATGACTAAACTCTATATTTGTACAGAGATTATATTTACAGTGTCTCTCATTGCTTTAACTTATATATGTACTCAAGTATTTGGTTTCGAAGGTGTTTCTATTGCTCATCTCATAAATTATGGGCTGTATTGGATCGTAATCAGTTTATTTATATTTAAACAATTAAAATAAAGAGGGAATAATATGATGATAAGTGAACAACCCTTAGTCTCTATAGTTATACCAAGTTATAATCATGAAAGGTTTATACGTGATAGCATCAAGAGTGTCATTGACCAGTCTTATCAGAATATTGAGTTAATTATTATTGATGATGGATCTACAGATGCTTCAGTAGAAAAAATACAAGAATTAATTCCATTATGTGAAAAACGGTTTACCCGATTTGAGTTTAGACATCGTCCAAATAAGGGCTTAAGCGCAACTCTAAATGAAGCATTAGAATGGGCACAGGGGGAATATTTTTCCTCCCTTGCTTCTGATGATATAATCTTAAAAGATAAAATAAAAATACAAACCAAATTTCTAAGCCAGAATAAGAACTGTATAGCTGTATTTGGAGGAGTATCAATTATTGATAATGATTCTAATCTTGTGAAAAATAGAGTTAAAAAAAGAAAAAGTTATACCTTCGACCAGATTTTATTGTTAGAACATGATTTGCCCGCTACTACACAACTTATTCGTACTCAAGCTTTAAAAAAAATAGGTGGCTACAATGCAGAAGTACAAATAGAAGACTGGTATATGTGGCTACTTTTAGCGCAAGAAGGGGAGTTATGCTATCTTCCTGTGCTTTTTGCAAAGTATAGGTTGCATGACAATAATATGCATAAGCAAACGACTCTTATGCACGATTCAAGAATGATGATTCTAAGTGAATATCAGAATCATATTTTATTTAATAAAGCAAAAAAGAGAGCTTTGTGGATTAATGCATTTGAATTAGGGCTATTATCTAAAAAGAAATCATTAGAAAAGATGATAAAAATTTTAAAAGAATATCCTACAGAAATTTTAACATATGATTTTTTTAGATTTTTTTATTGGCTCTTAATAAAAAAAGATTTTTAATAATTAAAAAATTTTATATCAATAATTATATTTTAACTATGTTTAATAAAATAATTTAGTTAGTAATATAAAAATATTAATCATTTCTTTTGCTGATTCTAGGCATTAGATAATAATAAAAGGAATGGATAATGATTATTTTAAATGAAAGTAATTCAAAAAATAACATTATTTTTTTAGATGATATTAATTTAAAAGATAAAGTGGTTATATACTTTATCTTGCTGTCATTTTTCTTATCTCAGTTTTATTTTTGGTCTAGTGGGGTTCCACAATTTAGTCACCTTTTTATTATGGCGGCTATATTTTTATTATTCAGCCGTAGCTCAAAAATAACCATCGAATACTCAAGTGTAGCCTTAATCTTTGTCGCATATACAGTTTGTGTAAATTTTGCTTGGTATTTGATCGTTCTAGATCCCAGTTATATGGTTTCTACCATTTACTGGATCTTTAACTTGTTGTTTTTTTTATTATTAATGAATTTGAGTTCCTCTCAAGTTAACTTTTTTTATGAAAAAATACTGTTTCTTATTCCATTTTCCTATGTAATAGAAATTGCGATCTGGGCAAGTGGATTAGGTCGTTACAATTTTGAACCACGATACAATGGTCTTTTTAATGATCCCAATCAGATGGCATTTTGGGTTTTAACTACCTGTGCTATTTTTTTATATATTTCTGAAAGTAATTTAAAAAAGATAATCGTTTATTTTTTAGCTTTATTCTTAATTCTATTGACCATGTCAAGGTCTGCTTCAATTGGCTTCTTAATGCTGACTTTAGGATTTATATTTAGTCAAAAAGGGGATCTGAATAAAAGAATATTTGTATTTTTTGGCATATTAGTCATTTTTAGTACCCTCAGTTACTTTTTATATCATTTAGGGGCTTTTGATAGTGTGGTTCTGCGTTTTGTCGAAGGCCTGGATCAAAAAGACAGCCAGGCAGAAGGACGAGGTCTTTTTAACTTCCTTGAATATCCTCAATATTTAATTTTTGGTGCTGGCCAAGGTGCGCACTGGTTATATAACCCGAAAGGGAACGAAATTCATTCAACTTGGTTAGGTATCCTTTTTTATTATGGGATCGTCGGCATCTCTTTATTTTTAATCTTTTTATATCAAATATTTAAAAAATTATCATTTTCAAACAAGTTGATATTCTTGGGGCCGATGCTATATGGGTTTACAACTTATAGCGCAAGAACACTGATTTTTTGGTTTTTATTGGCCGCTTTTTTACTATTTTCAAATAATAATAAGGAAGAATAACTATGTATATTTCTATAGGAATACCATTTTTTAATGCTGAAAAATATTTAGAAGATGCGATTAAATCGGTATTAGCGCAAACTTTTCAAAATTGGGAATTAATTCTGGTAGATGATGGGTCAACAGACCGATCTTTAGAGATTGCCCGCTCATTTAATGATCCGAGAATCCGTATCATAGCTGATGGGCATAATAGAAGATTACCCTACCGCTTAAATCAGATTATCAATGAAGCAAAGTATGATTTTATTGCACGTATGGATGCCGATGATTTAATGGCAGTCGATCGTCTTGAAAAACAGATTAAAGTACTAAATGAAAATCCAGATATTGATGTCGTAGTCACCAGCTTATATTCAATTGGAGACAAGAATGAAATTTTAGGAAAGAGAATCTATTCTAATCATCAAATGCAGCCCAAAGAAATTTTGCAAGGTGTTACTAATATACTGCATCCTTCATTACTTGCCCGAAAGGAGTGGTGTAAAAGAAACCCGTACCAAGTCGATAATTGCTTAGCTGAAGATTATGAACTATGGCTTTCAGCTGCGATAAAAAATGATTTTAATTACGTGGTCTTACAGGAACCTTTATATTTTTATAGAGAAGTTGAAAATGTAAAAAAAGAAAAAATGATCCGTGGTTATAATACCCAGATCGGAGTAATAAAAAAATATTATAAAAATATTATATCGGATTTTGATAAAAATAAAATTGTTTTAAAATTTCAGATAAAAAAAATTATTGTAAAAGTACTAAATTTTTTGAACTTAATGCAGATACTACATAAGCGTAGAGTTACATCAGTCTCTGACTCCGATAAAAATTTTTATGCTGCACAATTAGAACTCATAGAGCGTATAAAGCCATGATCTCTAAAAAAATTATCATCATTGGAACGACTGCCTCTAATCTTTACGGTTTTCGAAAAGATTTTATTTTGTCTTGTCTGGCACAGAATTATCATGTTTATGCCTTTGTATCTGAATATACAAATGAATGGTTGGCCAAAATTCAAGATTTAGGAGTCACCTTAGTGACATATCAGCTTAGTCGAGGAGGATTGAATCCCTTGGCTGATCTACGTTCAACTTATCAGCTGGCTAAAAAAATAAAAGAAATTCAACCTGATATCGTATTCTCCTATTCAACTAAGCCTGTTATCTATGCAACGCTAGCTGCCTATAAGACTAAAGTGCCTTATATTTATGGCATGATCGAAGGACTAGGATCACCTTTTACTATTCATAAATATGGCCAAAGCTTAAAGGCTAAATTCATACGTTTTGTGCAGGTGTCACTATATCGGCTTGCATTTCCATATCTAGATAAAATTATTTTTTTAAATCATGATGATCCTAAGGATTTAGTCCATCATTATAATTTGCCACATAAAAAAAATGCGATTGAAGTCTTGGGGCCGATTGGCCTTAATTTACAAGATTATGCTTATACAAAATGGAATAATCAGGAAAATATATCATTTATATTTATAGCCAGATTGATCGCTGAAAAGGGAATATTTGAATATATAGAAGCAGCAAGAATAGTAAAAAGAAAATATCCTGAAGTTGTGTTTAAAATTATTGGTGGATTAGATCCTGAAAATCCAACTGGCTTAAAGCAAGCTGAATTAGATCAGCTAATACAAACAGGTATTATCGAATATAATGGTTTTGTGACTGATGTAGATCAAAGGCTACGTAATAGCGCGGTTTTTGTATTGCCGTCTTATTATCGAGAGGGGGTGCCCCGTAGTACACAAGAAGCAATGGCTGTAGGACGTCCAGTCATCACTACTGATGTTCCAGGCTGCAATGAGACTGTAGTCGATGGGTTGACAGGTTTCCTAATTCCTAAATGGGATGTGGCTGCATTGGTAGAGAAAATGACTTATTTTATAGAACATCCTGAACAAATAAATAAAATGGGCTATCAAGGATTTCTCTATGCTAGAAAGAATTTTAATGCGGATCATATAAACCATAGACTATTACAAATGATGGGCATTAATAAGCTTTAAAAAAGTAATAGTATTTTCCTTAATAAATAGAAAAATTATATTTGATTTAAAAAAATAACTAGGATATAGATATGGGTACTATAATGAAAGAAGACTTAGGTTTTCAAATACATAAATATGAAGCTTCAGATAAAATAATATGGAATGAGTTTTTATTAAAATGTAAAAATTATCATTTTATGTTTAATCGCGACTTTATGGAATATCATGCTGATCGATTTGAGGATTTCTCACTAATATTTAAAAATGAAAAAGGGAAAATTGTAGCCTTATTGCCTGGAAATATTAAAGATAATATTTTTTATAGTCATCAAGGTTTAACTTTTGGTGGTTTTTTAATTAATAGAGATATTCATGCAGCTGACATGCTAGAATTATTTAATTTATTAAAAATTTATTTAAAACAAAAAAATATTGATAAGATTATATATAAATGCATTCCTGTTATTTATCATAATTATCCTGCTCAAGAAGACTTGTATGCTTTATTTCGAAATGATGCCAAGCTTTATCGACGAGATATTAGTGTTTCTATTGCTCTAAATGAAGAATATTCATACTCAGAAAGTAAAAGAAGATCAGTCAATAAGCTTAAAAAAAATGGGGTCAGCTGTGAGGAAGTAGAACAGCCTAGTATGGTTTGGGGAGTAATCCGGGAAGTACTCCATCAGCATCATAACCAACAACCTGTACATAATGAAGATGAAATAGATTTATTAAAAAGTCGTTTCCCTAATAATATAAGAGCATATAAATGTTGTCTTGATGGAAATATTGTGGCAGGAGCAGTGACTTTTGAAACTGAAAGAGTAGTTCATACTCAATATTTGGCTAGTAATGATAAAGGTAGGGAGAACAAGGTATTAGATTATCTCATTGATCATTTAATAGACAAAAGTAAGAAAAATGCCAAAATATTTGATTTCGGTACTTCTAATGAAAATGAAGGGAAATACTTAAACATTGGATTGATTGATCAAAAAGAAAGATTTGGTGCACGTGGTATTGTGCATGATTATTATAGTATAGATTTATGATCACCTAATTTTAACTTGAATTATTCCACCTCATTATTATTAGAGGTGGATTTCTAGTTTTCTTAAATTTTTTTATCTTATCTGGTTTTATATAT
>ENA-UOXB01000472-UOXB01000472.1-bioreactor-metagenome-genome-assembly--contig:-NODE-472-length-27575-cov-48.870494_pt1 | contig 27575 bp, 24 predicted proteins | sample MGYA00238158_ERZ761615 | MGnify/ENA primary metagenome ERZ761615 (study PRJEB28904, sample SAMN06267902) | bioreactor metagenome | isolation source: Joint BioEnergy Institute, California, USA...
TGGTGAATATTTAAGCCTGATCATTTCAAATCCAGATATTCAGCTATAAAAAAAAAGCTTACCTCAGGGTAAGCTTTTTTGTTACTACAGCTTTTTAGATCAAAACTATTAAGCTGTGGTATTTTCAAGAACTTTCTTGAACAGGTCTTTTTGAGCTTGGCTTGGCTTCGCTGTTTGCAATGCCATCAATTGAGACATATCGCCTTGCACTTTGATTTTACCTGTCATGAAGGCTTGCATTGCAGCCGCCATATCAAACTCAAGGAAAACTTTACGTAAGGTTTCGCCATCCATGTTCAATGTTGTTTTTGCATTTGGAGACAAACCTTTTTTAATCGCGCCACCTTCCAAAGATAATTCTGTATTACCTGTAGTGTCTGCAACGACCAAATTAATTGCCAGATTCGCCAAAGCAGGTGGCAAATCCAAATCACCAGCTTGTGCAGTGAGCGTGTCTACAGTCGAAAACCAATCATCAGTTAAAAAAGCAGGCATGATCTTTCCTCAATTTATTTATTCATTTGTGTCGACTATCCAGACGACATCAGGTTGAAGCTATTATGCTTGTGACTTGTTATAACATGATCATTATGGCAAAGGCTAACGAATTTTGTACGCACCGTTCAATTTTTGTAGTTCTTATCTTGTGTTATTTTTGATTCAGGCATAGGCCGTAGCCCATGCCTGTATCGGCTTAACTTTATATAGGTCGATTAGTCCGCTGCAAAGCCCAAATTGACCATATTGATGCGGCGGTTCTCACCTTCTACCGCCTCTTCAGTTGAACAGCTGCCTTTGAAATCGAATTCGCGCTGGCTATCCAGAATTTCAAAATCAAATAATTCGCGGTCAACTAACTGAGATGGTGAAACATTTTGCAAGGCACCAAAGATGCTGTGCAGACGTTTTGGATGTGCATTGTCCCATTCACGTAACATGTCATTGATAATGGCACGTTGAAGATTTTCCTGAGAGCCACATAAATTACATGGAATAATTGGAAATTGACGCATCTGTGCATATTTGATGATGTCTTTTTCTTCCACATAGGCCAATGGACGAATCAGGATATTCTTTTTGTCAGAAGACAGCAGTTTTGGCGGCATGGCTTTCAGGCTGCCCCCATGGAACAGGTTCAGGAAGAATGTTGCCAAAATATCATCACGGTGATGACCCAGCGCCACTTTAGTCGCCCCAATTTCCTGAGCAAAACCGTACAAAGAACCACGGCGCAGACGTGAACATACTGCACAGTAAGTCTTACCTTCCGGTGTCAGTTTTTTGGTAATGCTGTAGGTATCTTTTTCCAAGATGTAATACGGAATGTTATTTTCTTCTAAATAACGCGGTAATACATCTTCCGGGAAACCGGGCTGTTTCTGGTCCAGGTTAACCGCCACCACATCAAAGTTGATTGGTGCAATGCGTTTAAACTGAAGGAGGATATCAAGCAAGGTATAACTGTCTTTACCACCAGAAATACACACCATGACCTTGTCGCCGTCTTCAATCATCTTGAAGTCACGAATGGCATGTCCGACCTGGCGGCGAAGCTTCTTCAACAAACGGTAGTAGGCAGAGCTTGTTGGCAGTTCAGGTTTGAAATTAAATCCTTGCTCGGATTCAACTGGCGAGTACATAGACGAGAATAACCCATAAATAGAAATACCGCGCAATTTTAGCTGATTCGGTTCCGTATCGCATCAAAAGAATTTATTTTCATACAAATGCCATATTAGTTTCATTTTCATGTTTTATTTAGATTGATATATTGAACGATTTAGTTCAATTTTTAAGCGAGATGCTTATCTTTTGGACTTTTCCACAGTTGTCCACAAAAGCTGTGGATAACTTTGTGGATTGAAATGGACTTGACAACTTGTTCACCTCAAAATTTAAGGCTTTTCTTTAAATTGATCATTTTTTGATCAATTTATTTTATTATTAAAATCAATAACTTAAAGCTGTCAACCCTAAGGTTTTAAATTAAATAAAAAAAATATTTTAGTGTTCAAAATATTGACAGCCGTTCCCGTTTACATACTCGTTTATAAATGCAGCGTATAAGGCTGTGCATTACGTAATTTTTTGTTAAACTCATCCATGAATTTTTCTAGCTTATTATTTATCAAATATAAACAATGAAAATAAAGACGTATTTCTTGGGGTGTCAACTGATCGGTAGCTTGCTTATGCTGGGCTGCAGTCATTTGGTGTATGCCGGTGAAACCATCTATCAGTTGCGTGATAAAAACGGCAGTACCTTATTGACCAATAAGAAGAGCCGTTATAATCATCTTCAGGTCGAAAAGAAGACTTATTATCCGGATAGCAATATTCATAGCTATAGTAACTGGGGCAGCAGCGAGTCGTCGGTTTTGCCTAGCTATAGCAAGAATAAGAATGCTTTTGATTCGATCATTCGTCAGGCCGCCCAGACTTATGGTGTGTCTGAAGGTTTAATTAAAGCAGTCATGCATACTGAATCCGGCTTTAATACCCATGCCCGCTCCCCTGTGGGTGCACAAGGTTTGATGCAGCTGATGCCAGCCACAGCACGTCGCTTTAATGTCAGTAATGCTTATGATCCGCATCAGAATATTATGGCGGGTGCTAAATATCTGGCCTGGTTATTAAAGCGTTTTAATGGCAATACCAGCCTGGCACTGGCGGGCTATAATGCCGGTGAAGGCAATGTCAGCAAATATGGTGGAATCCCGCCTTTCCGGGAGACTCAAGATTATGTGCGCCGTGTGACCAGCCGTTATCAAAATCTGTATACTCATGGCCTGAGTGCAAGCACAACCACGTCTAGCACTTCATCCAGTGAAGGCCGCATCATTGCCAGTTCAGCGAATTACTCCAATGATAGCAGCAGCACTTCGCACATCCAGGCAGCCAAGTATCAGCGTCAGATTATTATGAATGCTGATGGCAGTTATACCGATGCACCGATGGGTTCTTATGCAACGGCGAATGCAACAGCAGCAGCTAAAATTTATTTAAGTGAATAAACAAATCAAAATTATTTGATTCTGAATGGCCTTAGCGAAAATGCAGCAAAAAATAAAGCTGTGTTTTGTGATCTAGGGCCATTTTTTTTCTTGAATTTTTAGTCATTTCACCCCATATTGATTTCAATGATTTTCATTTGCTAATCAGATTATTTTTTTATAATAAGAGGATTTCTCAATGATGCGGATTGGTTTGTTCTTGCTAACCAACCTCGCGGTACTGGTTGTAGCTGGCATTATCTTGTCACTCTTCGGTGTCGGTAGTTACCATGGCGCGGGTGGCTTGAATCTAGGCAACCTGTTGGTGATCTGTTTTGTGTTCGGTATGGTGGGATCACTGATTTCCCTGTTCATGTCTAAATGGATGGCGAAAAAAACAACCGGTACTGAACTGATTGACCCAAATGCCCCTCGTAACCAGGCAGAAGCATGGTTATTACAAGAAGTTGCGCAACTTTCTCAGCGCGCTGGCATTAAAATGCCGGAAGTGGGTATTTTCCCATCTTATCAGTCAAATGCCTTTGCAACAGGCTGGAACAAGAACGATGCGCTCGTGTCTGTTTCTACGGGTCTGCTTGAACGCATGAACAAAGACGAACTTCGCGCGGTACTGGCGCATGAGATCGGTCACGTTGCCAATGGCGATATGGTGACACTGGCCTTGATCCAAGGTGTAGTCAACGCATTTGTCATGTTCTTTGCCCGTGTAGTTGGCGACTTTGTAGACCGTACGATCTTCGGTCGTGAAGAAGGTGAGGCACCGGGTATTGGCTATTTTGTGATTACCATTGTGCTGGATATCGTATTTGGTATTATGGCTTCAGCAATCGTATTGTGGTTCTCACGCTACCGTGAGTATCGTGCTGATGAAGCAGGTGCACGTTTGGCAGGCAAACAGGCGATGATTTCAGCGTTATTACGTTTACAGGCTGAATCAGAAATGCCGGATACTATGCCGAAAGAAATGAAAGCCTTTGCGATTTCGGCTGGTCAGGAACAAGGTTTTAGTCTGGCGGCACTGTTCCAGACTCACCCAACGATTGAACAACGTGTTGCTGCTTTGCAACAACTCGATTGCCCTTAAGCAACGCATTGATTGCTTGATAGAAAAAAGCCTGCATTTGCAGGCTTTTTTATTAAGTTTAGGTTTATAAACCTTCAGGCTTTAAACCATTGAAAGAGCTGCATTGTGCCCCAGCCAATGGCCATAATTAACAGAATCAAAAAGAAAGTTCCTAAAATATCTGGTAGATGAATCCAGATCCAGGCCACCACAGGATTACGCCAGAAAGCGGATTGCTGTTGTCTGCGTTCCAGACTTTCATGCAGAAATGGATGCACCACATGATGATCGGTACGGATCTGGTATTCGTCCCGGATATGCTGATGCACAATATCCAGTGCCTTACGGCTAGGACGAATAAAAATATCAAATATTGTTCCCGCTACAGGAATAAAGCCGACCACAGCATCCATGACGGCCATTTTCAGGACTGGCTTTAATTTTTCACTCGGCACCCCGATCTGACGGGCTTTATAAATCGCATAACTGGTCAGCACAAAACCTGCGATATCTCCCGCTACCGGAATGGTACTCAAAGCAGCATCTGCCCCGACGCCCTGCTTGGTAAATGGAATCCGTACCACTGAATCCATCATATTGGCAAACTTGGCCAGATCCCGCTCCAGCCGAATGACATCCTGTTGGCTCAGTTTATTTTTTTGTCCGGGATCAGGCATAGGTTCTTCCAGAAATGAGACTGATGTAATTGAGCATAAAGTATTTTTTCTATTTAAGCTGTAATTGCTAAGTATTTAAAACAATAATTGAGAGGCAATAAACAAGTAAATAATCACCCCGGTGGCATCACAAATCGACGTCACCAGAGGTGCTGATGCACTGGCTGGGTCCATTTTCAGCTTGTTGAGAATAAAGGGTAAACTCATGCCAATCAGACATCCCATCAGCACAATACCTAACATACTTAAAGCGAGTACAACAGCGACCATCCAGTCGCCTCGAATATAACCCAGAATTGATACTGCAATGGCCATCGTTCCACCCAGACATAAAGCAACCAGGGATTCACGACCCAGCAGGCTAAACCAGTCCTTAAACTGCACATCGCCTGTTGCCAAGGCACGCACCATCAAGGTGGCAGATTGCGAACCAGCATTCCCGCCACTTCCCACCAACAATGGCAAGAAAAATACCAGCACAATATGGGTGGAAATAATATCTTCAAAATGGGCAATCCCGATTCCGGAGAGCAGACTGCCAAACACCAGAATGACCAGCCAGAATACCCGTTTTTGATACAATCTGAGAATCGGTGCGGTTTTCAGACTCAGTTCATTCAAAGGCGTCACTGCACCGGATTTTAAAATATCCTCGGTGCTTTCTGCCTCTGCAATATCCATGGCATCATCATAGGTAATAATCCCGACCAGCTTCTGGGTCGCGTCGACCACTGGCAAGGCAATAAAATCATAATAGGCCAAGGTACGGGCGACCTGCTCCTGATCCTCATCCACCGTGGCATAGACTACATCTGTGGTCATGACCTCATTAATGGTGGCATCCGGCCGTGCCTGAATAATTTGCCTTAAGGAAATTACGCCGAGCAGATGCTGTTTCTCATCCACGATATAGATCAGATATAAAGTGTCATGATTCCCCGCAATATCACGTAGCGTTTCAATCGCCTCAGTCATGCTCAGCTCGGGAGCAAGCGTGACGAAGTCCGAACTCATTAATGCACCGGCTGTTTCTTCCGGATAAGCATGCAGCTCTCGCAGGGTTTGTAGCGACTGGGTAGATAATTTGCCAAGTAACTGCTGCTGTACTTCACAGGGCATCTGCTTGTATAAATCAATGAAGTCATCGGAATGCATGGCATCCATCAGACTGGCCAGTTGCTCCAGAGGAAATTGATAGGCCAGCTGGATTTGCATGGCCAGTGGCAAGAACTCCAGGATTTCTGCCTGACGTTCCAGCTGCTTGAAATGGTGACAGCGTTCTGCTGGTCCAAGCTCAGATAAAATTCTGGCCTGATCGGCAATATTTAGCTTTTGCAGAAGCTGATGAATATTATTTTCCCCTGTCAGCAGAGTCTCATGTAGTTGCTGTATTTTTTCTTGGTGCTGCATTCCCATACCATCATTCCATGCAGGTATGAAACATACCCGCCCTAGAGTGAGTATTCCTCATTTTCCTGATTGATTTGTATAACTTTATTTGTTGCTTTGACACGAAACAGGTTTCGGATTAACACATACATAAACGGGATAAAGAATAATACCAAAATAGTTGCAAAAATGACCCCGCCCAAAACGCTGGCACCAATTTCCTGACGGCTGATCGCACTGACCCCAGAAGCAAAAATCAACGGGATTACTCCCGCAGCAAAAGCAATAGAAGTCATGAGAATAGGCCGTAAGCGCAAACTTGCTCCTTCTAAGGCTGCAGCTATAGCTGTTTTTCCTGCTTTCTCTGCCTGTGCAGCAAACTCCACAATCAGAATGGCATTTTTACAGGACAGACCAATCGTCGTCAGCAAGGCAATATGAAAAAAGATGTCATTGGCGAAACCAAAGATCCAGCAAAATAAGATACTGCCACCTACGCCCAATGGAATGGCACTGATCACGGCCACAGGAATGGTCCAACTTTCATATAAAGCGGTTAAACACAGGAAAATAAAGGCAATCGAAATCACATAAAGAAAAATCGCCTGACCGCTGCTGCGCTTTTCTTCCAATGCGGCTCCGCTCCAAGCCAGATTCACACCTTCCTGGGCATCTACCAATGCTTCAACATCCTGCATGGTCTGACTGGAAAACTTGTCCTTTGGAATCCCGGCATAGACTGGAACAGCGTTATAGCCCATATAGCGGTTAATACTGTTCGGCCCGCCCTGCCAATTCAGACTGCTAAACTGGTTAAATGACAGCATTTCACCTTTTTGATTGCGTACATGCCAGAAGGCCAGATCTTCAGGTTTGGAACGGTATTCTGCTTCACCCTGCATAATCACACGTTTAATCTGCCCGCGATCAATAAAGTCATTGATGTAAGTTCCACCCCACGCTGCAGCCAAAGTACTGTTTACATTTTGCTGAGGAATGGAATGCTTTAACACACGTTCTGCATCAAGTTTGATATTCAGCTCAGCGCTTTCTTTAGGTTGATCCAGCTGTAAAAATTCAATCGATGATTTGCCTTGGGCACGCGCTTCAATCTGGCCAAATGCCTCCTGTAAAAATTCAGCTCCTTTATAATCCAGGTCTTGCAACCAGAAATCGACTACACGACCATTACTCGACATGGAAGGCGCCATAAAGAAAATTTGGGCATTGGCATGATTGGCAAAGTGTTTCTGTGCTCGATCGACAATGGCAAAGACCGAATCTTCAGGATTTTTACGTTCAGCCCAGTCTTTTAATACCACAAAGAGCTGCCCACGATACGGGCCTACACCGACGTTGTTGCCGCTATACCAGACGCCTACACTCTGAATGCGTTCTGATTCATGTTTCATCAAATAGTCTTGTACTTCACGCCCGACTTTTTCGACTTCTGAACGCGGTGCGTTGCCCGGCATGACGATCTGCCCCATGACAAAGCCCATGTCTTCGGTGGGCATCAAGCCTTCCGGCAAATGCTTATATACCCAGCCGAAGCCCATTATGCACACACCAAACAGTGCCAACATCGTGAATTTCAATTGCATGCTTCGAGCTGAAACTTTTTGGTAACCGGCATTGAGCTGATCCATGCCATGGTTAAAGCGCTGCGCCCAGCGAGCCTGATGATGTTTGCGTTTCAATAATTGTGCCGCAAATGTTGGGGTAATCACCAAGGCCACGAATAAAGACAGCAACATCGCAACCACCAAAGTAATGGAAAATTGACGATAAATCACCCCAGTGATACTGCCAAAGAAAGCCATCGGGATAAATACTGCAGTAAGTACCAGCGTAATACCGACCAGTGCTCCACTCATTTCCTGCATGGATTTTAAGGCAGCCGCTTTGGCATCCAGATGTTCGTCCTGCATCAGGCGTTCAATATTTTCCACCACTACAATGGCATCATCGACTAGCAGACCGATGGCTAAAATCAGGGCAAATAAGGTAAAACTATTCAGAGTCATATCCAAGACATACAGCACTGCAAAGGTCGCCAAAACCACAATCGGAATCGTAACGGCCGGAATAATCGTGGCACGCCAGTTTTGCAGGAAGATAAACATCACCACAATGACCAGAATAATGGCTTCAACCAGAGTTTTAGCTACCTGTTCAATTGAGCTGGTAATAAATGGGGTTTTATCCATGGTCATTTGCAACTGATAGTGCGGTGGCAAATTGGCCTGAGCGTTTTTTAATACGTCTTGAATCTGTTCGGACACGGCAATGGCATTACTCCGCGGCGCCAAAGTAATCGATAAAGCTGAAGAGAGCTGTCCGTTGGTATAGTTAATGTGGTTATAACTTTCTGCACCTAGTTCTACCCGTGCCACATCTTTTAAATACAGCAATGAACCGGAATCTGTGGTTTTAACGATGATATTTTCAAATTCTTTCACACTGCTTAAATGTGAACCGGCACTGACCTTGGCATTGAGATATTGATCCTGCATCGTCGGCAAACCACCAATTGCGCCTGAAGCCAGTGGTGCGTTCTGGGTTTCAATGGCATTACGAATATCACTTGGCATCAGGTTAAACTGGTGCAACTTATGCGGATTTAGCCAGATCCGCATGGCATAACCTGCACCGTACAGGTCAATTTCCCCTACACCTTCAATACGTGACAAACGCGGTTCGACGTGGACCATCAAATAATCTGAAAGTTCGGTAACGCTACTCTGCCCACTCTCATCATATAAACTTAATAGTGCAAACTGGTCATACCCTGATTTATAAACATTGACTCCGCCCTGCTGCGTCTCTTCAGGTAAGCGGCTCAATACGCCATTCACGGCGTTTTGAACCTGTAACTGGGCTTGATCAAGATCGACCCCTTGCTCAAATTGCAGCGTAAGTTGGGCCCGTCCCACCGAACTGCTGGAGTGAAAGGTTTCCAGACCTGCAATGCCTTTTACCGCCTGTTCCAGAATCTGGGTCACCGATTGCTCAACTGTTTCAGCCGATGCACCACGATAACCTGCGGAAACGCCTAAAGCTGGCGTATCCATATTTGGCATATGTTCAATGGGAATTTTTTGAAGTGCAAATACCCCAAGGGCCATCATTAAAATTGCAATGACCGCTGCAAACTTGGGACGATAAATAAAAAAGCGCGACAACATAAATCAGAAATCCCCATCAAATGCATCTTTAGGATGCACACGCCATGAATAGATGATTTCTATAGCAATTTTCACACCATGCTTAAATTTAAGCCAATCTTTACCTTTTTATTTCCGATAAAAAAATCCCCGTTATAACGGGGACTTTAGGAGGCTATATTTTCAAGTGATATTAGGTACGTGATTTCTTCATCGTCATTTGGCGAATTAAAACGTACATAAATGGAATAAAAATCAGTACCAGTATCGTTCCGAAGATCACTCCACCAAAAACACTGATTCCAATCTCACGACGACTGGCTGCACCAGCACCAAAAGCAAAGACCAGTGGCAGAATCCCAGCACCAAAGGCCAGAGATGTCATCAGGATTGGGCGCAAGCGCAGTGAAGCACCTTCAAGTGCAGCTTCAACTACCGATTTACCTTTTTCCTGAGCCAATGCCGCAAACTCTACGATTAAAATTGCATTCTTACAGGACAGACCAATCGTGGTCAGCAAAGCAATCTGGAAGTAAATATCATTCGGAAAATCTGCCAGAAAACTAAAAATGATATTCCCACCAATCCCTAGAGGAATCGCGGACATCACCGCAGTCGGAATCGTCCAGCTTTCATATAAAGCGGCCAGGCACAGGAAAATGAAACCAATCGACACCAGATATAACCAGATTGCCTGATTACTGGATTGTTTTTCCTCAAAGGATAAACCGCTCCAGACCACGTCAATGCCATCCTGTTCTGCCACCAGATTTTCAACATCTTGCATCGCTTCACCAGAACTGGAACCTTTGACCATATCCGCTTGCATTTGCAGCGAGGTATAGCCCATAAAACGGTTGACCACCTCAGGACCACCACTCCAGTCCACCTGAGCGAAATTACTGAAAGGCACCATCTCGTTCAGGTCATTACGTACATGCCATTGCGCCAGATCTTCAGGTTTGGAACGGAATTCTGCATCGCCCTGCATAATCACCCGTTTAATCCGGCCACGATCAATAAAGTCATTAATATAATTACCCCCCCAGGCCGCTGAAAGCGTACTGTTGATTGCGGATTGACTCAGACCATTGGCCATCGCCTGTTTCTGGTCAATATTGACTTTCAGTTCGGCTTTTTCCGGATTGGAACGCTTATCCAGATTTTCAAAGCTACTATATTGAGCTGCTCCAGCCTGCATATTCTGGAACTGCTCTTCCAGATACTGACGGCCATTACCGTTAATATCACGAATCCAGAAATCCAGGCCGTCGGTTTGCCCTAAACCATTCACTGAAGCCGGCATGCTGATATTGACTTGAGCATCGCGGTTACTGCGAAAATGCTTCATAGCACGTTCACGAATCGCCTGCGCGGTATTTTCTTCTCCAGCACGGTCATCCCAATGCTTCAAGGCAACAAAACCGGTCGCCAGGTTCTGACCGGTACCTGAGAAGTTACGGCCATAACGTAGCATGACCAAGTCGATATTGTCCTTTTCTTCTTCCAGAAAATACTGACGAATCTGCTCACCGACCTGAATGGTGTTTTTCATTGGCGCGCCTTCCTGCAGCCGGATTTGCAGATTCAGAATACCCTGGTCTTCACTCGGCAAAAAGCTGGTGGGTAAGGCGCGATAAAATAAAGCAAATACGCAGAGCAATCCGGCAAACAGCACCAGACTAATGGCCTTATGTTGTAGAGTGACATTAGAAACTTTCAGATAACGATGCTTCAAACCATCCAGTTTCTGGTTAAACCAACTCGCCCACTTGGCAGGTTTTGGATTTGGTTTTAGAATCAGCGCACAAAGTGCAGGTGTCAGAATCAGTGCGACCATCAGCGACAGAGACATCGCTGCCACGAGCGTAATCGAGAACTGACGATAGATCACCCCGGTTGAGCCACCAAAAAATGCCATGGGAATAAAGACCGCGGTTAAAACCAGGGTAATCCCGATCAGTGCGCCGCTGATTTCCTGCATGGATTCCAGCGCTGCTTCTTTGGCTGTAAGCTGCTGCTCATGCATCAGACGTTCAACGTTCTCTACCACCACAATGGCATCATCGACCAGCAAGCCAATGGCCAGTACTAAGGCAAACAAAGTCAGCGTATTAATACTCAGTCCCAAAACATAAAGTACTGCCATGGTTCCGAGTAAAACTACAGGCACAGTTACAGTCGGAATTAAGGTGGCACGCCAGTTTTGCAGGAAGATAAACATCACGATGACGACCAGAATGACCGCCTCGAATAAAGTTTTAACGACTTCTTTAATCGATTCTTTAACAAACGGTGTATTGTCACGCGGATAGGCAATTTTATAGCCTTCCGGCAACTGCTGGGAGAGTCGCTCGATTTCAGCCTTGATCAGACTCGACGTCGCAATTGCATTGGCACCGGAGGCCAGTGAAATGCCCAGACCGGCAGAAGGATAGCCGTTGGTGGTGCTATATGACTGATAATTTTCCGCACCCAATTCAACCCGTGCAACATCTTTTAAGTAGATAAAGCTACCATCCCGGGCAGACTTCACAATAATATTTTCAAATTCTTCGACTGTTTTTAAACGGCTGCCTGATGTGACTTTGGCATTCAGATACTGATCATCGACTGTTGGCAAGTCACCAATTGCGCCGGCTGCCACTTGAGTATTTTGTGATTCAATCGCTGCCCGCACATCACTTGGCATCAGGTTATATTGTTTCAATTTTGCTGGATTCAGCCAGATGCGCATCGCGAACTGTGAACCAAAAACATCCACTTCCCCAATGCCATCAATTCGGGAAATATCCTGTTCCAGATGCGTGGTCAAATAATCAGACAGTTCAATATTGCTGCTACGCCGTGACTCATCATACAAACCGATGACCATATGGGTATCGCCAAGAGATTTGAAGACATTCACGCCCTGTCGCTGGACATCATCTGGCAAACGATTGAGAACCCCGTTAATCGCATTTTGAACCTGTACTTGTGCTGTATCTGGATCGGTACCATTTTCAAAACTGATGCTGATCCGGCTTCGACCTGAGGAATCACTGCTTGAGCTGAAATACAGCAAGCGGTCGATACCTTTAATTTGCTGTTCCAGCACCTGGGTCACGCTTTCTTCTACTGTTTCTGCAGATGCACCGGTATAGGTTGTTGCCACAGTAATACGAGGCGGTGCAATATCCGGATAACGTTCAACAGGTAAATTCATCACCGCAAAAAGTCCAATGGCCATGACTACAATGGCCAGCACACCTGCAAAAATAGGACGATGAATGAAAAACTTAGACAGCATAAGTCTGAATCACTTTGAATTTAATGAATTATGGAAAGCGTTGCATTATTGAGTCAGCTTAAGGATATTCAGGCAGTGGCCTAGAGAATGCAAGGCTTGATCACAGAAAAATATGTATAAAATTGAATCATGAAGAAAATATGAAGATTTTGCCTTTCATCTAGCTATTTCAACAATTTATAAGGTTATTATTTTTATTTTAGGCATAAAAAAACCCTGCTTGCGCAGGGTTTTTTTAGAATCGATTCAGAGCTGATTAAGCAGAGAATTGGTTCATTGTGTTTTTCGCATCGTCACCCGCTTTAAGCGCGTTGTCACCAGCGAAGATTTCTTTGTGGTCATCACCGATGTCAGAACCAGCCATTGCTTGGTGTTTCACACAAGCGATACCGCCACGGATTTCTTTACGTTGTACGCCAGCAACATAAGCCAACATACCTTCAGAACCGAAGTAACCTTGAGCAAGCTCGTGAGTAGAAAGAGCAGCTGTGTGGTAAGTAGGCAGAGTGATCAAGTGGTGGAACACGCCTGCTTCACGAGAAGCGTCTGCTTGGAATGTACGAACTTTTTCGTCAGCTTCAGCAGCCAATTCAGAATCGTCGTACTCAGCGCTCATCAATTTAGCGCGGTCGTATGCAGATACGTCTTTACCTTCAGCAACCCAACGGTCATACGCTTGTTGACGGAAGTTCAGTGTCCAGTTGAATGATGGAGAGTTGTTGTAAACAAGTTTCGCATTTGGCACAACTTCACGTACACGGTTAACCATGTGAGCGATTTCAGCTACGTTTGGAGTCGCAGTTTCGATCCAAAGAAGGTCAGCACCGTTTTGTAAGCTAGTGATACAGTCAAGTACAACGCGGTCGATCTGAGTGCCTTCACGGAACTGGTACAAGCCAGAAGCAAGACGTTTAGGACGGTGAAGTTTACCATCACGTTTGATCAGGATTTCGTCTTCAGTTGCTTCAGAGATATCAATTTCTTGAGTGTCTAAGTAGCTGATGTATTGAGAAGCGATGTCGCCTGGCTCTTTAACCACTGGGATTTTTTGAGTCAAGTCAGCGCCTTCAGAGTCAGTACGTGCAACGATGATACCGTCGTCAAGACCCATTTCAAGGAATGCATAGCGAAGAGCGTGGATTTTCGCGATGAAGTCTTCGTGTGGAACTGTTACTTTACCAGCTTGGTGACCACATTGTTTCGCATCAGAAACCTGGTTTTCGATTTGAAGTGCACAAGCACCCGCTTCGATCATTTTCTTAGCTAGTAAGTAAGTCGCTTCTTCGTTACCGAAACCAGCGTCGATGTCCGCAATGATTGGCACAACGTGAGTTTGGAAGTTGTCGATTTGTGAAGTGATTTCAGCAGCTTTAGCTGTATCACCAGCGTCTTGAGCTTTTTTAAGTGCGCGGAACAGGTCGTTCAGTTCTTTCGCATCAGCTTGACGTAAGAATGTGTAGATTTCTTCGATCAATGCAGGAACAGAAGTTTTTTCGTGCATAGATTGGTCAGGAAGAGGACCGAATTCTGAACGAAGTGCAGCAACCATCCAGCCAGAAAGGTAGATATAGCGACGTTCAGTTGTACCGAAGTATTTTTTGTTCGCAATCATTTTTTGCTGAGCGATGAAACCGTGCCAGCAGCCTAGTGATTGAGTGTATTTGCTAGAGTCTGCATCATAAGCAGCCATATCACGACGCATAATCGCCGCTGTATATTTAGCAATGTCTAAACCAGTTTTGAAACGGTTTTGAAGTTGCATACGCGCAGCATCTTCAGGACTGATGTCTGCCCAAGTGTTACCGAATTTCGCTTTTAATTCGCGGATTGCATCAATCGCTGTTTGGTATGTAGTCATGATATATTCCTGTATTAATATTAGGATTTTTCTGCAACGAACCGCTCAAATCACACCCTCAATGACTTGTTCAGATTTTCGACGATCCGTTGGGATAGCTAAAGATTAGTGGGCTTCGAAAAATTAATCCAATATTCTGCAAGAATTATCATTATTTATTTAAAAAATATGTAGATGAAAGTCTAATTATATATTGATCAATTTTTTATAAGTTATTGTATTTTATATTTTATTTTTGAATTTTTGAAATTGGATTTTGTCTAAAACATCAGCAATAAGAGCAAAAAATATTCATTAGACTTAAGTCTTGCAAGACTTTAGCAGCGCTTAATTTCAGCAATTTTTGTTTATTTTATGAGCCTTAAAACCTAGAATACTTATTTCAAAGGAATTATTTTTCATTTATTTGTTGAAATATTTTTTATCAAACCTGGCACATTATTTGCTAATTCCCTCTGTTTTTCAGAAATACCTTTCTTTCGTTTTAGAGGCAGCCAGATTTCCTTTCTGCTCTTAAAAATAGAGAAGGAGTCTGGCTGGCAAAATCTGCGGTGAAAGAGACTCTAAAAAGGTATTTCAGTACAATCAGCTGGGCTTTTTTTCATCAGTTGCGTACACAAGCTATAGTAGTTATGGCATAATCCATATAATTTCATAATTTTATTTTCGGTATTTTTTTTATGAATCTGGAGCGGGTCGATCTTAATCTCCTCATTTATCTTGACGTACTTTTACGTGAAAAAAATGTCACGCGTGCAGCAGAACAACTTGGGGTAACCCAGCCTGCGATGAGTAACATTTTACGTCGCTTACGAAATTTATTTAATGATCCCCTCCTGATTCGCTCTTCTGAAGGTATGACCCCAACAGAACGTGCGCTAGAACTCCAACCTCGTATCCGTGACGCCTTAGCGGATCTTTCCATGATTCTGGAACCGCGTACCGAGTTCCGCCCTTATACTTCAAACCGTGTTTTCCGCATCATGACTTCAGATTATGCTGAAGCTACACTGGTACCACGCCTGGTGAAAGCATTACGTTCAGAAGCACCGAATGTGGTTCTCGACTTCTTAACGCCAAGTGATGTGTCCTATCGTGACATGGAACAAGGTAAAGTTGATCTGGCGATTAACCGTTTTAATGAAATTCCGCAAAGCTTCCATCAGGTACTGGTTTGGCGTGACAGCTTTTCTTGCCTGTTAAATAACAAGCATCCGGCTGCGGGCAACCTGAATCTGAAAAGCTATCTGGATGCACAGCATATCTGGGTATCGAAAACCGGTATGGGCGTTGGCTTTGGGGTAAACCCTGAGAAACAGGCGGGTCTCGGCTGGATTGATCAGGCTCTTGAACGTATTGGCCAAAAACGTAAGATTTCGGTATTTACCCGTCATTATCAGATGCCTGGTCTTCTGGCTGCCAATGTCGATCTTGTAGCAACATTACCGACCCGTATTGCACGTCTGCAAGCCAAAAACCAGAACTTACTCATTAAAGATCCACCATTCTATATTCCTGAGTTTGAATTGAAGATGGCGTGGTGTCCTTTATTGCATCATCATCCCGCCCATCGCTGGTTACGTCAGCTGATTCTATATGTAGCCCGTCAGATGATCGAAGAAGAAAATCGTGAATTTTTAATGAATAATTCGCAATTTTCGCATTATTAAATTGAATATTAGCTAAATTGCTCATTTTTAAGCTTATACTCTAGAGACTTGAGTTGCTTTATTTGTACCTCAAGTCTTTTTTTGTGTTAAAAATATTTTTAGCTAGATCATATTAATCCACAGGTGGATTCGTGAGCCTCTTTCAAAACATCGTGATTATCTTATTACTCATCGCGGGGGCCGGTTTTTTATCATTAACAGAAATCGCGCTTGCAGGTGCCCGTAAGGTCAAATTAAAAATTTTGGCTGAATCGGGAGATATTCGCGCTCAAAAAGTTTTAGATTTACAAGAAAACTCTGCTGACTTTTTTGCAGCTTCCCAAATCGGCTTAAACGCCGTTGCCATTTTAGGCGGTATTTTAGGTGAAGGCGCCTTCCGCCCTTATATCATCAATTTACTTTCCAGATTTTATCAAGGTCCCTGGACTGAAACGATTGCGTTCAGCCTGTCCTTCACTGCAGTTACTTCATTATTTATTCTGTTTGCGGACTTGATGCCGAAACGTCTGGCCATGATCGCTCCAGAAAAAATTTCTGTCTCGGTGATTAATCCAATTCAGGTATTTATCAAAATCTGTAAACCACTGGCCTGGTTCATCAATGCCATTGCGAACCTGTTGTTCCGCTTATTTAAAGTGAATACCATCCGAGATGACAATATTACCTTCGCGGATATTTCAGCGGTAATGGATGCGGGTGCTCAGGCAGGTGTGTTACAGAAACAGGAACATCACTTTATTGAGAACGTGTTTGAGCTTGAAGAACGTAATGTTCCTTCCAGTATGACGACTCGAGAAAATGTGGTGTTCTTTACCTTGAAAGAATCTGAAGCCAGTATTCGCCAAAAACTGGCTGAATTTCCTTATTCCAAGTTCTTGGTCTGTAATGAAAATATCGACGATGTAATTGGCTATGTCGACTCCAAAGATATTCTGGTTCGTATTCTGAATAATCAGTCTTTACTTCAGTTGAATGAAAATACCATCCGTACGGTTCTGACCATTCCAGATACACTGACTCTATCTGAATTACTGGATCGCTTCCGTTCAACCAAGGAAAAGTTTGCAGTCGTTATTAATGAATATGCCTTGGTCGTAGGTGTGATTACCCTTTCCGACATTATGATTACCGTGATGGGCGACTGGGTTACTCCCCTGGAAGAAGACCAGCAGATCATTAAGCGTGACAGCAATTCATGGCTGATTGATGGCAGTACGCCCATTGAAGACATCAAACATGCGCTGGAAATTGATGAAATGCCAGATGAAGAGAATTATGAAACTCTGGCTGGTTTTATGATGTTCAAGCTGCGCAAGATTCCACGTCCTGCAGATATTGTGCTACATGCGGGTTACAAGTTTGAAGTTGTCGATGTTGATCATTTCAAGATTGACCAGTTACTGGTTACACGTATGCTGGAAGTGAAAAAGCCACCGACAGAAGAATCAGAATAATCTGGTTCTTCTTCAATTTTTTTAAAACTCCAAAAACAATAATAATGAGACTTTTATGAATATTGCTGCGCTACTCGCCTGTCTGAGTTTTTATTCGGCCTTATATTTAATCTATTTCTTCTTTATGCAAGATCAACAGCCTGTATTTCTGATCCTAGCAATTGTGCTCATTTTACTTTCAATCTGGCTGACTCCCTATCCTTATGAGCGGCGTCGGCAAGGATTTGATTCGACTTTAAGAATAGGCGAATATTTTTATTATCCGCTCATCACCTGGTGGCGGCTGTTTATCCTTCCTGTGCGCTGGCTGCTTTCCCTATTTTATTCTCATTAAAAAAGCACCCGAAGGTGCTTCTTTACATTCAATTCAATTTAGATTTTTGATAAAAGTGCTTCAAGGACTGCCTGATAATGGATCTGGATATCTTCCTGCAAAATTTTGTAGGCATTATCAAATTGCACCATTGGCCAGCCTTCTTTCCAGAATGGGAAAATATTATGTAAGTCATGAGTCACAACAGCATCTTCACGTAGAATCGCCTGTGCAATCTGTGCCAGTACAAAGGCAGTTTCCGCACCATCAATTGCCAGGTAATCAACACCACGCGCTTTTAAAATACGGATACGGTCTTTCTTATAGCGGATTTTTTTGATTTGGGCTTCATTCAGATTCAGGGCCAGAGAAACTGCTTCAACAAATTTTTCTTCAAATGACTGATTCAATACAACCAGCGCCTGTTTATGCGCTTCCTGACGACCCGCTTTACCACCCTGACGAATAACTTCTTTTGCTTCCGTATCTAGCTCATCATTCTTCATGGTTTGAAGGATGTCTAAAATTTCGATGTCGCTTAGCGTCGCAGGAGATTGATCAGTCATAAACTGTCCCTAAAAAATAAATATGCAATGGACTATTTTCGCATAAATCCTCACTAAAAAATTAAAATCTTTAGCTTCAACTCTAATAATTGCAAAATCCGGATCATCTCTATCATTCTGGCGTAAATTGGCTATAGTAGGCGGCAAGTTTCTTATTTACTTTTTATCATGCAAACCAAACAGATTGATCTTTTATTGCAGCAACTTAAACTGCTTTATCCGGCTGCCTTTAAAAGAAATTATCTGTTTTATGGCCAGATCAAGACCAAAGGCATTTTAAGTGATCTCAAGGAACTGATTCCCTGGGTGCTGGCTGCCATGATCTTTGTACCGATTAGCCTGGTTCTCAAAGATGTTTATTCCTCTAAGCTATCAACTGCCCCAGACTTTCAGGCGCAAGCTTATGCAATTCTGACTATTCTGTTATTTCTGATGCTGGTGGTTCCACTGGTGATCAAGCAGATCCGGCACTCTTCTCATTCCCTCTATCAGTTTTTAAGACATACACCGATTAAACTCACTGTAGTCATTGTGCTGGAAGCGCTGAATCTGGTTTTTCTACAAAGCAGTATGACCATGTGGATTCTATTCTTTTTCGGGATCAGTTTTGGTTTTGTACGGTTCTATAAAGAAAATATGTTCCGCCCTGCTACCAATAGCACTGAACAATATCAACTGCAGCAGTTACGTCGCATCTGTTTCTGGGCTTATCAACAAACCTGGAAACTACGTCTGAAATTATTTTTTCATTCCAAGCCGACCTCCCCAAATGAAGAATTGAAAAATCAGCTTCAGCACTATGCGGATTTACATACCCGCTTGTTTAAACTGGAACATGAGCAGTGCAAGAAGATTAAATACATCGATATCGATACTTATCTGGATGAGCATCTGTAAAAGTTTTATGAATCACGGCCTGAAATAGAAAATTACATGACTTCTCACGCTTATCATCTAGCACTATGGATTTAATTTTTTAATTTAAACTACTGAATTGCTTGAAAATAAAGCAAACGTATTGAAATTTACTTGCCAAGCTTTATTTCGTCCTCTATTATTGCGCACATGCCCGAGTGGTGAAATCGGTAGACACAGGGGATTTAAAATCCCCCGCCCACAAAGCGTGCCAGTTCGAGTCTGGCCTCGGGCACCATTTTAATTCTGATTAGAATGGTGCAATGAAAAATCTCCAGCATTCAGCTGGTTTTTTTATGCGTGATTATCACCAATAGAATGTGCCCTTCCCATGTCTGCATCCCGTTCTTTTGATCTAGCCAGATTGCAATTACGCCATCCTGATGCATTCTTTTGCAGCCTCAGCTATGGCCGTTATAAATATTTGAACCAGACCACTGATCTCTATCTGTATTTACGTATTGGTATTCTGATCATGATCACAGGATTTTGTTGCCTGTGCTTTTCGCTGCCGTTTTACCCTGACTTTGTGACTTCAAAATATCAGGCGCTTAGTGCAGGTACTATTGTAATGATCGGCATGCTCTATCCTTATATCTGGCGCGCCCAGTTTCAGGCGAAATACAGTTCTGTTCGCTATGCCAAGCGTTTGCAACTCTGCCTGTATATGCAAACCCTGATTGCGATTCTGTCATTTATAAATTATCAGTATTTTCACTCAGCATTTATTACCTTGCCTTGTTTGGCCCTGCTTGCTTTCAGTAGCCTCGTACCGGTTTTAGTTGAGCCCTGCTTTAGAGTTTCGACTCGCAGCACCCTATTGGTACGTTTGCAGAAAATCCGTCAGCTGGCTTACTGGTCTTATCAGCAATCGCAAAGCAAAGAGCCGGAACCGGTGCCTTATCAAAAAGATTTAAAACAGTATTATCTGGATTTGCATCATAGCTGCATGCTGGAAGAGCAGAAATTACTGGATGAAATTCATTATAAAAATTTAAAAGACGTATTTTCAGATCATTAAAAAAAGCCCTGTTTAACAGGGCTTTTTTTACCATTCGCGGTTAACGACCAGTTCTTCCATTTCAATATCAAACAGACCCTGTTCTTGCACGACCATCATCATGGCCTCGGCAATATAGTCTGCGGCAGTATCATCCAGAGAAGAGTCCAGATCTTCAAACTGTGGCTTCATGGCATTGATGTCTGCCACAGTCTCATGGGCCAGCTGGTACACGTCCTGATCAGATAAACCGGATTTAGATACTTTTGAAGCAAAACGTTCGATGTGTTGCTTGATTTCTGCAACCAGAATATCGGGATAATATTCATCATCGAACATGGGGAGAAGTAAATCTGCAAACATTACAGGCACTCTAAAAGATGACAATCTAACTTAAGCGTGCCTGTATAGCACATTGCTGTTTAAAAGCCAAACAGCTTGTGCTCCTATATGTCTTTCAGCCCAGATTTAGGCATTTTGCATAGCTTTCCAGATTTTGATGGCGTCTGCTGTTACCTTGACATCATGTGCTCGAACCATACAGGCACCTTGCTGAATGCTCAGCAAATGCGCCGCAGCCGAACCTACTGCACGTGCTTGTGGTTCTGCACCATTCAGAGCAGCACCAATAAAACGTTTGCGGGATAAAGCAGACAAAATCGGATAGCCCATTTCTGTCAATTTATAAAACTCTTGCAACAGCTTTAAATTTTGCTGGGCATTTTTTGCAAATCCAAAACCAGGATCAATCATGATATGTTCAGCTTTAACACCCACATCTAGAGCATCTTGAACCCGTTGTGACAGTTCCCGAATCACATCCTGAGTCACATCATCATACTGATCCAGATTATTCATGGTAGTCGGCTCACCACGCATATGCATGATGATCACCGGAATATTCAGTTCTGCTGCCGTCTCTAACGCTTGTGGACGAGTGAGCGCGCGTACATCATTCCAGATATGTGCACCCGCTTTCACGGCTGCTTTAATCACTTCTGGCTGTGAAGTATCAATCGAGATGATCACATCATGCTTGGCCAGTTCTTCAACTACAGGCACAACACGACGAATTTCTTCTTCAACTTCCACGACTGATGCACCTGGACGTGTAGATTCACCACCCACATCAATCACGGTAGCACCATCAGCCATCATTTCCAGGGCTTTTTCTACTGCCTGATCTTTCTGATTATGTAGCCCCCCATCGCTAAAGGAATCCGGAGTCACATTTAAAATTCCCATCACATGCGGCTGAGACAAATCCAGTTTTAAATGACCGAAAGTCCAGATCTGTGGGCGTAGTGGCTTCAGCTGCATGGTTCAATCCTCGTTCATAATAACCCCGGTATTGTCTTATGGAAAGACCAATAAAGCAAAGCTCAATCTAGCCAAGAGCTAGATTTCAAAATGGTTCTTATTGGAATATTGCATCAGCTTGGATTGCAGTAATGCTTTCACATCGACCCATTCACTTTTTAAAATACTATAGACGTAACTATCTCTGAGTGTCACGCCATCTTTACGCAGCATATGACATCTAATGATGCCATCCTGTTTGGCACCCAGAGCTTCAATAGCTTTCTGACTTTTGAGATTCAGATGATCAGTCCGAAAGCCTACCACTTGAGCATTCAGCTCTTCAAATGCATGCTGCAGCAAAAGATATTTACAGACCCGGTTTACATAGGTTCGTTGATAAGGTTTGGCATACCAGGTAAAGCCAATTTCAACGCGTGGAATTTCCGGCTTGATATCATGAAAGCTGGTGGTGCCGATTGCTCGGTCTGAAGTTAAATCAATCACGGCAAAAGCCATTCTTTCACCTTTGGACTGCTGTTCAAAAGCTTGGGTAAAGTAGTGTTTAAGTTTATGTAGGTAAGGTACCGAATTATATAACACTTCCCCCAAGTCCCCTTCGGCACATGCATTTTCTAAGTCTGCAAAATGTTCCCAGCTCAGTGGCTCCAAACGTAGCTGATAAATACTGGATTCCAGCACAGGTAAATTCATTCTTATTTTTACTCATTGATTTTTATGAATTGACTATAGCATTCAACTAGATATGACAAAATAATAGCCATAAAAAAACCACCCGAAGGTGGTTTTAATTTTTAACTTAGTTCGCTGGTAATGGCGGAGGAGTCATTGGACCATCAGTCGGTGTTACATCAATCACTGGATTGTCTGAAACATAAACTTTAGGTGGTTTTGGCTCACGACCTTCCATAATGTCACGAATCTGTTCACGATCAATTGTTTCCCACTCAAGCAGCGCTTTCACCATGGCATGGGCAATATCTTTGTTATTTTCAAGGATATCGCGTGCAACCTTGTATTGCTCATCAATGATGCGACGAACTTCCGCATCTACCTGTTGTTGGGTTGCCTCAGAAATCGTACGGGTACCAATGCTACCCATAAATGACTGTTGAGAGTCATCTTCATAGACCATGACGCCTAACTTGTCCGACATACCATATTTGGTCACCATTGCACGTGCCATTTTAGTTGCACGTTCAAAGTCATTCGAAGCACCAGTCGACATCTGGTTAATGAAGACTTCCTCTGCGATACGACCACCGAACAGGATTGAAAGTTCATTCAACATCTTGTCTTTATAATGGCTAGTCTGGTCAAACTCAGGCAACTGCCAGGTAACACCCAATGCCCAGCCACGCGGCATGATGGTCACTTTATGCACAGGGTCTGTACCTGGAAGCATTTCTGCCACAATCGCATGACCTGCTTCATGGTAAGCCGTAGCACGACGCTCTTCTTCACGAAGTACCATCGATTTACGTTCAGGGCCCATATACAGTTTGTCTTTTGCATCTTCAAAGTCATGCATATCGACTGTGTTCTTGTTACGGCGTGCAGCAAATAATGCCGCTTCGTTTACAAGGTTGGCCAACTGTGCACCTGAGAAGCCTGGCGTACCACGAGCAAGAACTTTGACATCTACACCAGTAGTAGAAGGAAGTTTCTTCAAGTGTACATTCAGGATTTGCTCACGACCTTTAATATCTGGCAGACCTACCATGACTTGACGGTCGAAACGACCTGGACGAAGTAAGGCTTTATCCAGTACGTCAGCACGGTTAGTTGCTGCGATGACGATAATGCCTTCATTGCCTTCGAAACCGTCCATCTCTACCAGCATCTGGTTCAGAGTCTGTTCACGTTCATCATGACCGCCACCTGTACCTGAACCACGATGACGACCGACTGCATCAATCTCATCAATGAAGATGATACATGGTGCATGGCGTTTTGCCTGTTCGAACATGTCACGTACACGTGATGCACCGACACCGACAAACATTTCAACGAAGTCAGAACCTGAGATACTAAAGAATGGAACTTTTGCTTCACCTGCAATGGCTTTAGCGAGCAAGGTTTTACCTGTACCTGGAGGACCCACCATCAGGACGCCCTTAGGAATAGTCGCACCCAGACGTTTGAATTTTGCAGGATCTTTCAGGAAGTCAACGATTTCGACTACTTCCTGTTTTGCTTCATCACAACCCGCAACGTCAGTAAATGTTACTTTGATCTGGTCTTCAGATAGCATTTTCGCTTTAGATTTACCAAAGCTCATTGGGCCATTCTTGCCGCCTGCACCGCCACCCATGTTGCGCATAAAGAACATGAATAACAAAATGATTAGAAGCACAGGGAAACTTGCAATCAGCAATTGCATGAGCAGGCCTTGACGTTGAGGCGCTTCACCTTCAACGACCACATTATTTTTAATCAGGCTTGGCATCAGTTCTGGGTCTTGAACTGCCGGGCGAATGCTTTCAAACTCTGAACCGTTTGATTTTTCACCGCGAATTCTTTCGCCATCAATTGTAACTTGTTTAATTTGGCCAGCATTGACCGCGGCAACAAACTCCGAATAGTTCATTGTAGTCGGTTGATTGCGGTCACTGACGTTGCTGAAGATTAACACCAGCACACCCAGTATCACGAGCCACAATACGGCATTCTTAAAAAGATCGCTCAAAGCTTTATTTCCCATTCCAATCTAATTTGATCATGCCCTCGAAGGGTGACCTTAATCAATAAGCTGCAAATCAATTTGCAATAATGTAAAAACCTACAAAATGCACAATTTTTAACGTGTTGGCAAGTAAACTTTATTTCAAAGCCTTCTTGCGTCCCTGTCCGACCAGAAACACTTCTTTCGAACGGGCACGTGATGCAGCAGGTTTAATCGTCTTCAATACATCAAAACTGTTGACGACTTCTTTACGAAATTCATCAAAACCTGAACCCTGGAATACTTTCACTACAAACTGTCCTTTCGGACCGAGTACCTTGTTGGCAAAATCCAGAGCAAGTTCACATAAATAAATCTGACGTGGTTGATCTACAGCTCTATTACCTGATGTATTGGGGGCCATATCTGAAATTACAACGTCTACTGTGCGTCCGTTTAAAATATTTAACAATTTATCGAATACTTCTTGTTCACGGAAATCGCCCTGCAAGAAAGTCACATCAGGTAGCGCATCCATTTCCAAGATGTCTGATGCAATCACCAGACCTTTATCACCGACCAGTTTTCCGGCAATCTGGGACCAGCTTCCTGGGGCAGCACCCAAGTCCACTACAGTCATGCCGGGTTTGATAATGCCGTATTTTTCCTGAATTTCTAGCAACTTGTACGCAGCACGGGCACGATAACCTTCTTTTTGTGCTTTTTTCACATAAAAGTCATCAAGATGCTCTCTCATCCACGCACGACTACTTTTAGATAACTTTTGGTTGGTAATGCGTGTTGCCATAACTCTCTAAATAAAAAAAACTTCTAATGATTCATTGTACGTGAAAAACACATTTTTTGCAGTATACATGTGTATCTAAATCTGAGTATTCCGGTGTGATTTGCGATTATTTACAAGTGATTATTTCCTGAGAATTTACAGCGTTTGTTTTTCGCTTTTGCTATACTAAGCCGTTTTAAAAATCAGGTTATCTCTCATGGCGTCTTTATCTATTCAGGAACGTAAGCGTTTACGTCAAATTGGACATGCATTAAACCCAGTTGTAATGCTTGGTGACAAAGGCTTAACTGAATCTGTAGTTGAAGAGCTAAATCGTGCCCTTAATGATCACGAACTCATTAAAGTAAAAGTGGTGGCTGAAGACCGTGAAGCACGTGCAGCACTCATTGCTGAACTTTCAGAAACTACAGGTGCTGAAGTGGTACAAACTATTGGTAAAATTGCGCTGCTTTACAAGAAAGCACCAAAGCAAAACCAGAAGTTATCCAATCTTGTCCGTTTTGCCCATCTTTCTAACTAAGTACAGGATTTATGGCCAGTTACGAACTCAGCGCATTTGATCGCCGTTTTCAGGCAATCTCATTGGTCGGTGCCATCGAACAGCAAAATCCATGCAGCTTGAATGTCGGATTTTGGTTGCGCGATCCCAACCAGTACGTGCTGTGGCCAGAAATGGTTACTGCACATCCCCGTCGTGATTTTTTGTGGGAACAGACCTGCTTTGAAATCTTTATCGGGGTTCAGGGTGAAGATTATTATCGCGAAATCAATCTTTCCCCTTCTCAGGCCTGGCAAGCCTATCAGTTTGAGGAATATCGCTATCCGGAAGATATGCCGCCACCTGCTGCATACGATATCGAACTGAATCAGCTTAAACGTACCCATTATGGTCTGAATGTCAGTCTGGATCTGACCGAGTTTATGGTTGAGCATAAACTTAAATGGGCAGACCTGTTTATTGGTCTGACAGCAGTATTAAAAACCTCACAAGGTGATCAATACTTTGCGATGCAGCACAGCAGCCCAGAAGCAGACTTCCACAATAAACGGGATTGGCTGCATGTCTTTTAATGCAGATTAAAAGCATTTGCTGGATAACAAAGATATTAAAAAACGTGAGCATTAAAGTCTCACGTTTTTTTATGGGCTTTTCCGGCTCATCCGCTCAAAGTTCGCTGTTATAGCTTGAAGAAAATATTTTTCTGTATTTTCTCTACGTAGATTCAGGTCAATATTAAATTGAAATAATTAGCCTGCTCTCAACACTTAGGGCTGGCTATTTTGATAATGATTTAAACGTTATTTAAGCTGATAGACTAAGAGTTCATTTTAATTGTTTTCGACATTTTAGTGATGTAAGCGGTAATTGTCCTGCACTGATTTTACCGCGGCATAAAAAATTACAGTTAACGTGAAGATGATCAGGATAATCGTTCCAAAAGTTAGTCCAAAGAATCCCAGACATAACATCATCACACCGAGATAAAGTGCACGCATCAACCAACTTTCCAGATTAAGCATCATAATCAGCGTCAGTAAACAAAGTACACCTACAAAATAATGCTGCTGCATCGTGACCCCCTTTCATTATTATTGTGAGTCCGTTTTGCCTCAAAAAGACAAAGGAGAACGTATCCAGTTCTCCTTTCATGCAATTTAAGTCAGCGTCTTCCCTTAACTCTTCAGCTCAGGGCTTTTTTCTGAACTTTCAGCTTTTACCATGGGTTTGACCTTTTTCAGGACTTCAATGGTACTGTCTTTTGAGCGCTTGAATGTACCAGTCAGATGCTCTTTATGTTTGGTCGAGATCTGGCTGACATCTTCTTTCAGTTCCTTACCCATATTGGATAAGTCTTCAATGACTGCAGTAAATTCGGTTTTGATAAAGCTGGTTAATTCAGTCAGTTCTTTTTGCGAACCAAATAACTGCTCTTTCAAAGTATCGATCCGTTGCAACAGATCCTGTTTCAACTGACGTAACTGCTCCTGCACAGTATCACCCAGCTGTTTCGCTTCGACTTCAAGTTTCTCTTTGCTTTCTTCGATGGTTTCTACCACCTGTTCTTTGGCTTCAGCTGCTACTTTTTCAAGCTGTTCAGTCGTTTCTGAAACCACGGTATTGATCTTTTTCTTGGATTGGGAAGATTTCGCTGCTGTAGTCATGTGTCTTATTCCTATAGTTATATTACGACTCATCCATATTAGTAGTTTTGATAAAAATTAAGATTTGATTTGTTAGACAATTCTTAATTGCTTACATTTTTTTACGTTGTTCGTAAAACAGACTTTCAAGCAAAAAGCAAGCCATTTATCTCATACTTTTGCTGTAAAGCTATTGGACTTGGGGGGTGGTTCTGCGTATAATGCCGTGTTAAGTTCAAGCGAGCAGACATAGGAGGGTAGGTTT